>Ga0065711_1030598_pt1 | contig 32036 bp, 15 predicted proteins | sample Hoacrofraction12_FD_59098 | JGI IMG/M metagenome (GOLD analysis project Ga0065711, IMG submission 59098) | Hoatzin crop microbial communities from Cojedes, Venezuela - Epithelial fraction 12 v2 (version 2) | ecosystem: Host-associated > Birds > Digestive system > Esophagus > Crop | place... | reverse complement strand
TTTCCTTTTCCTTTTCCTTTTCCTTTTCCTTTTCCTTTTCCTTTTCCTTTTCCTTTTCCTTTTCCTTTTCCTTTTCCTTTTCCTTTTCCTTTTCCTTTTCCTTTTCCTTTTCCTTTTCCTTTTCCTTTTCTTTTTTCTTTTTTTTTCTATTTCTTTTTATATTTTTCTTTCACTTTTTCGTTTTTCTTGTTCTTTTTCTTCTTTTCCTTTTCCTCTCTTTCTTTTCTTTTTCCTTTTTCTTCTACACCTGCCACTGTTATTTTCCTTCAAAGTCAAGGCTTTTTACCTCAATAATTTCTCCAATATCAGTGAGAAAAGGATGAGTTATTCATTCAACTGACCTGGAGGGCTATTTTCTTCAAGAGCAGAAAGTTTGAGTCCATCTATATCTGCAGGCCATGTTAAAAATTAAATCTCGTAAACAAACATCTTTTTCAAGTAACATTTAGGGGGGTTTTTTGCCTAACTTCATATTGGTGTGAAGCTGTTCTTGTGTTTGACTTAGATCTAGATGGTTATTTTTCATCATGTGGAAAAATGGCTTTTCTGCTAAAAAAAGATAGTTGTTTGTACCCTCCCCTCCTCTCCATTTTCTAAAAAAAAAAATATTGTCAAAGTAATTGGGTTTTAGTTTGTTTCAGTTGTTCCAAGAAAATAGACAAATGTTTAAGGAAAACTTATGTATAAAGTAAAAAACTTTCAGTATAAAGAAGAAGCAGCACAGGAAAAGAAATCATTTCCCAACATGCACTATGAGATAGAAAATTAACCAGTACATCTAGTTTCTGAGAGACCTATTCAGCCTGAAAAAAAAAAAAACAAAAAAAGAGACAAGAAAAAAATTCAATGTATATAGACATTTAACAATACCCTACTGGATCTTGGTTCAAAAAGAGATGTGAAAGGAAGACCCTCAGTAAGATGCCATGTCTCTCTCTTTCCCTCCATAGTGTGTATTCCCCAAAAATGTGAGCACTCACTGCCCAGTGATTTAGACAGTAGAAGAAGAGAAATAACGAGCAAAATGCAAGTCTAGAAACAGGCTGGGCTTACTGACAGAAGACTAATTTGTATCTACCTTGCTATTAACATACTGTCACCTTCTTGTTGCAGTTTCTTTATGAAGGTTACTCAGTGAAGATAAAACCATTAAAAGTGCCAAGTTGAAGCTTAAGTAACATTGGAACTGTCATACGTATTTATATCTACATAGATTTATTAAAAGCATTTCAGCCATGCTCCAGGCTCTAGTATAAATATTAAAATATGAATCAAATGGCTGTGACACTCAGGTCTGCCACTGGTGGGTTGTGAACCTCCCATACAAAGAAACAGCCTGTAACTGGCTGTCTCGGTCACCTCAGCCTATGCCTAACTAGACAATGACTAACCTTGAAGGTAACGCAACTGGAGGCTGTGTTTATCCAGCCAGTGAGATGTGCATCAGACGTATGCCCACTGCACAGACAACAGAAAATCCTCTTCCTTCAGACTTATCTACAAAGCCACTGTGCCTCCTCTTTTTACAGGTGAAGACTGGGAACAAGTTGGCTTCAGGAAGGTTAAACTTAACATTACTAATGCATATATAAAAGTAGTATTAGTATGAAGCATATTGTTATTTTCTTTTACAACACAGTTTTTTTTAATGATCATGCTTTATATACTGTGGAGAAGTCTAAAAATTCCCATTTTCTTGTAATTTTAGTGAGTATTCAAGTGTTAATAGTAGCTGTTTTCCCCACAGCTTCTGTCTCCTGTCCTTATATTTTTTCTCTAGCAAATGCAATATTCTGTCAGCATACATAGCTCCATCTATTTTCATTACCCTTCTACTTTCTTCTAGATCTAAGTACTTTACAAATAACAAAGATCATACCGGCTACAGCTAAAGAACTTCTTAAGTGCAGAACAGACTGCGTGCTTGTTTCTTCACAGTTTCCCAGTATGCAAGTATGGTTTAATGTTTTTAGCTTTAGAAGGCAGAAAACCAGCTGATTTATTCCTTACATATACCTGCAAGATTCTGGCCTAAGCCCTTACCTGGCATGCCTACCAACTAAAAGATCTCCATCCGTATTATATGACTTGCACAACCTAGTCAGCACTAGAGGTATTATCAGAGGTATTATCACTGAGGATTTGTCTAAACAGGCTCAACAATGTGAACAACAAAATAAAAAACTCCATTTTTATGTTTTGTAATATATTTCTGCTTGCACTCCACAATTTCTTAAAGTGTAAGAGAGAAAATCTACCCAGTGGCAAGTGACACTCTGTCGCTGCTGTTACTTACACAACTGTGGTGGACTTGTCCACCAGTAATATTGCAAATTAACACTCTGAAAACAACGTCTAATCCAGTGTTTTAATTTCTCAATCACTAGATACAGTTCTGGTCTCTGCAGCTCCAGAATGCAGAGAGTGTAGTTAGAAAAAATACAAGAACAGCTATTAAACTTGTTAGGAAGCAGGACTAGTTGCCGTACAAAGACATAATAAAAATACCAGACTTCTTTCTCCATTTGAAGAGGAAAATGCTGAAGAGGAATACAATTAAGGTTTGCAAAATCATGACTCTGGTGGTAAGATGACTGCAGAAAAACAATGCAGGAGATTCTGCAACACTAGAATCATGGGGTGCACTCTCAAACTATTAGGAGATCGTTTTGACAAAGGAAAGAAAGTGCTTCTTTACACAGCAGACAATGAGCTTCTGGGATATGGCATCACAAAAGATTTACAATGGCAAACTGCATGAGAAAATTCAAAAAAGCATTAGCCTTATTCATAGATAACAGGTCTTCAAACAGACCTGTAAAGTAGACAGGTAACTTATTTAATACTGGGATGATTGTGGGAACTGGAGGGATATGAGGGGAAAGGGCAACCAACACCGCTGCCACTGCTGGAGGGAGACTGCCAGGTGAAACCAACCATCACTGTGACGTCCTGAGGAATTTCTAACATCTCTTTGTTTGAACCAGAGCCCTTTTCATTTGCTTGCAATATCTGACCTGTGGATAACCTTTCATAATTAAGTTTCCAGGTCAAGTCATGTTTCTTCTTTAGTGTCGTATTCACCAAATGTCTATACAGTTTTTGAGAACAGCTGACGTTTAGACAGTAACCTTTTGTAGCTATCCTTCCAGGTGATGATGAATCTTCCCCAGGAGGTGAGTCCACGACAGCTTTATTAAACAATACTTAAAGTTTTTTCCTAGTCTCACAGTTCTGATAATTGAGGATCAAATTCCAATGATTTCATATAAGATTTTTAATAGGGAACTCGTTTTTACCTCAGGTCTGGAAAAATTTACATGTCACAAAAAATTTGACACCAAAAGCCACCTGTCCTCATCAAATGCCAGCACAAAGCAGGTGAGAGACCAACCTGTCACCTACAGGATGACCTATGTGTCAAATCACAAAAGCATATCTTCATTGTATGACAGCTTTCCTCACAATGATTTGGTCTATGGATAAATGGAGAGACATATACCTACATACTGATTCCAGTCTTTTAGTCATCATAAACCACTAAAAATAGAACAAGTGCAGCAGCAAACAGCAATAAATACTAAAATGGGAGAAAACACTTTTTGAAATCTGTAAAACGAAGACAGACAAATCATCCTTCAACATAAATATTACGCAAAGTACACAATTTGAGTCAGATGAATAATACGTAATATTTTTTTGCAGTCACAGTTTGTTCTTAGTATTCAGCAACATGAAAGGGAAAGGGTCAATGTAAGACTACCTCCATCTTTTAAAAAATGAAAAAAACCTTCTGTTTGTCAGGGATGACCCAACAAGAGTTAAGTTTGATCTACAGTATTAAGCAAACAGAGTCTCACACAAAGCAGAAGTATATTGCTTTGTAGGAAAGCAATATCTCTTTTAAAAGGTACTGATTTCTTCTCCCTACTCCCTCCTGCCTGCATGTAAACTGTTACAGAAATGGTGCACTGCACCAAAATTCACCTATAACTGTCAGATCAAACAAAAAAGAAAAACAAAACTGTAAAAAATACAGTCAAATTAACAATTTGATAAATGATTTTCCCCAGTTTCTTAGGCAATGACGCATGCAGGGTTTCTAATTTTAACATAAAGGCAAAAAATGCACAGTACAAAACATATTTTGAAAATCTTTTTGTTAAAACACCCCCCTAAGCTTAGAGATATATGAGATATTTATTATGTACTTAATTTTCTTCCAAAATATTGTACTTCTGTTTGCAGAAGGGTGTGAAGGAGTAAATCACTGTCTACAGCATCTTGAAAAAAATACTGTCAGACTTGATGGGCATAATGATATTATGAAGTTCAGCCAGAATGAAAATGAAACAAACCCCTCAGGTACCTGTCAGAGGAAGATGTGATCTGCCCAGGACAGATTCACACTATGTTTTTGGCTTTATCCTCTGCATCCACTTGTCTTTAGTGACCATTTCTGATTTGGTGAAAGGTTGTTACATAGCAGCATGCAGTTTTTGCTGTCGCTGTCCTTTCTTGCAGGGTTATTCACATTTTTCCCCTACACAGATTTTGATGAAAAGCTTCTGACCATTTCTGATAACCTGGTGAAATAACCTCCTTTCATACTTTTGTGCAGCTGGCCTAGTGCTCGGTCCTGCAAAATAATTCCTGCAAAGGGAGGGTGATAGTGGTTCAACTTGTCTGGGAGAGACATCCCTTGTGCAGAAGCAGCCTCTTGTGTCCAGCATCCTTTATAGCTCCTGACCATCAGAAGCGTGCTAAAGAGGCATCCCAGTATTAGCTAACAGATGGTAAGGAAGACAGCCGTGCCCCTCACACCATTTATTTTGAGCTGTGTCTGTCACACCCACGGACTTTTGTGATTTTCATAAAGGCAAAACAAAATCGGCCTCAGAATTTACAGGTGCCCTTATTGACATAACAGTCATGGAGCCACTAAATGCTGTGATAAGGAAGTTATTACCTGGAAGGAGTTTACAGGTTGAGAAATTTATAATTTTGTTCACAAGAGCTAGGCCAGGTCAGTACAGCAAAATGGGTATATGTTTTTGTTAATCAAAAAATCTGTGAGATTAAATATAAGATTGACAGATTGTCTGGCAAAAGCCTTAGCATTAATTCATCTTATAACAACTTAGAATACAGTTTCTGCTAGAAGTTCGTTCATTCAGAGGAATGTGGAACACACACTGCTGGCAAAATCTCAACTTCTATAAGCTACATCTTCGTGGAGTTTTAGTACACGAAACTAGTTTAGTACACGAAACAAGTTCAGCAACACTGGCAAAGCACTTCACACGTGGCCAGCCCAAATTTCCCTAAGCTGACACCCGACTTTGCAGTACAGCTCCTGCTTGCTTACATTTTGATCACATAGGTTATCTTTTCCATTATTTCAGACTGTAGGCATTTCAGACCATGGGACGTTGCTTCCTTGATAAAAAAGAGAATGAGGTTCAGTGGGTTGACTAGACCTTCTGTGAGATAAGGAATGTACAATGATTTTGAATTCATTGATTTCAACAAAACACAATGGGAAAACAAGCAGAAGCCAAATAACTTCCTCTAGGTTTCTGTTTCACTTTAGCAAAAGCAGAAAGATTTTCTGATGAAAATTTGTTTCAATCTACTGTCAGAAAAGCAAGTAGAGCTAAGAAAATACCAAGAAAGAGTGTTCTAAGACCGGTATTGCCTTGATCATTATACATATGCTAAGCTTAGTGTCTTACTTCTGGTTTTATGGCAGGAGGGGTTGTTGTTTGTTTGCTTTTTCTGACAAATTCTGTTTCATGTTTAAATCTGAACAAAAATCCAGGCATTAGCTACTTATTTTAGGCTTGCAATAATACTTTAACAGACACAATAGTAGACAGATTTTATTAGAGAATAAATTCTGCTTATTTTTTTAATACCTGACTTGTAGAATCTAGTGAACTAAGTGGGATTATTGTAAAATTCTAAGTAGGAATTTGTAATTTTTTAAAAATATTATTTTAAACACTTCCATTGTGGTTTCAACACACTGAATTTTACTCAGATTGCAGCTCCATGACAGTTCCTTTCCTGATTTCTGTAAATGATGATGAGGATTTTCAAATGGAAAATTTGCCAGTGGAAGAGTGCATATCTGCAAAAAGTAACGAACATTATGAAGCAAATCAGAGCCACACTGCTCGCAAAAAGAGGCAGGGATTCTATGTGTCCACTTGCTTCCAAGTTTATGAAAGCTATCAGCAGACCCTACCTAATCTTTCCAGAAAGAGACCTAATGGAAGTCAGGGAAAGGGTTTTGCAGTTTATACAAAACCTACCTAGACAGAATGAAAACTTGGTAGAAGAAACATAATTTACAATTTAAGGTTACTATATATTAATGATTAGTAAATTTTCCAGAATCAGCAAGTGAACCTGAGGTCTTCGATATATCTTCCTCTTCAGATTGATCAATCATTAATGGTCAGCGAGACAGATATTCTTTCTTCCCCAGTGCTCTCGGCTAACCCAAAGTGCTCTGTCTAGCTATAGTGATAAAATAAATTTGTCCAATAGGTATTGCCAGCCCCTAAGCCTCTTGAGTTCATTCCAGCTATTTACATTTTCTGGGATGTGTTCACTGATTCTTGGCAAAACACAGAAAGTCAGGGATATGCAACAGGTTCTTCTATTAGGATTAAACGGTAACTAGAACATTTGTTTCTCATGTTGTCCAAACAAACCAATAACCTGAAATGAAGCATTTTGCGGGAAGAAAACAATACTCTATACAATTAAGCAGATATGGTATCTGTCAGCACCTACACCACAGCAAGCATAAGAAAGACAATAATCCTGAAAAATGATCAAAAGTAAAGACAGGTTTGTAAGTAATACTGGATCTCCAGCACATTCACAATCTTGCTGAACCACTGACATGACTTGACTTCTCTGTGTACATTATATCATGACATCACGTATTTAAGAAAAAAAATCAACTTGGCTTATGTCTCCTCTGAATATCATGATCTGACAATGTTTATAGAACTCTAATGAGTTGAACATACTGAAGATTAGGAGAACAAAATCTCCCTGTGGCAAATAGCATATATGTGGATGCTGTAGGAAAAGAATAGGAAAAGACAATATTCTGTTATGTACTATTTTTTCTCTCAAATTAATCACGAAAGTTATATGAAATGATCTATTCTTTTTTACAGGTCCCCTGTAAGTTTCAATCTATAGAGTATCTTGCTGTTTTTGCTTATTAATAAAGTATGGAACTCTTCTTCCACAGATTTTAAACCTGTGTGTTTATTCCCAGAACGCATCTAGGTAATTAATAGATCAAAATGTATGCTGATTTCTAGGTTGTGACTGAAAGTTGACTAGTCACTTTTGCTGTGATCAAGGCAGGAGCCAAAACAACTTTCTCAATGGTGTATCACACAAGGGCAAAGAGAGGCACTGACCATTTAACTTCTGTTATAAGTTAGTGCCTTCTGGACCCCAAACATTTTATTTTGTAAAAGATAGAAATAAATTCTTCTACCATCTTTCACCCTTCTTTTGTCCCTATACCTCTTTTCATATCGGCTTTATTAAACATGCATAAATTATTCTGTTATGTGAAGATAACTATAAAAGCTGGGTAGGTTCATGTGTAGTTTCAGAATTCAAATCTGAACAACATGCATCTTGTATAATTTACAGTTTAATCAACCTCTTTTAAACAAATCTAATATTAATAACAAAAAACTCCCTTTTCTTATAAACTCAATAAGCTTCACTAAAAATCAATTAATTTTGGCCCTTACGTATATAATATTAATTTTTTTTAAGAACAAAACAAGAAATTGTGATTGCTGTGATAATTACAATATATACCACATTGCAGAAGCTAGGCTGGTGACAATGCAAGGCTACAAATTGTTATGAATAAGCCTGTTTCTATAAATGCTTTGTCCTGTCATCCAGCTCGCCATTTGCATTATCCAGCTGTTGCATGATCCCTGTATCTTAGGATGAACTCTCTGGTGTGAAGACTGCTTTGTGCCATTTGCAAAATGATTGGGACAATTACATTCTGATCCTTGTTAAGATTCTTAGGGACTTCTATCATTGAGGCAATGAATAATCAGAAGATCAGAAACACAAAACACTCTATGGTGATTTCACTTAGTCTCAGACACAAAAAGTGTTTTCAGCCAAGTGTGCCCTCAGCAACTATGAAATAAACTAAGACTGTAGCACCTGCAAAGCTGGAATACAGGCCAATATGCTCTATATTTACATCACATGGTCTGTGATGATGACCTGATCTTGAGAAAGGATAGCTGTTTGAAATAAGTATGTCTAGAAATGGCAGATTCTTAGAGTCAAAAGCAAGTGTGCAGAAAGATTTTGTGAACTGAAAACATTTAAAATTCTCTCTAATTTATATGGAAGCATGTAATCAACAAATACTCACATTTTCAGTCTGGAAAGAACATCTGGACTAATAGTTCAGTAATATCATACATCACCCAAACCTGAATGGCAGTGACTCTGTAGTCTTGATCCAGTTTATGGTATGAATTGTCCATTCAACCCTAAACTAAAATGTTGGTGGAAAAACATGATGGTAATTGTATATTTGACATGAAAACATGAAATTGAGCTAATTTCTTTGCATTTTGAAGAGCAGAATTGAATTCACTTTTTGGTAATTCTCTGAATTTAAGATTCTCAGACTATGTAGTATGCATAACTTAGGCTGAAAGTTAACTGCGAAAGCAGAAAAACTACTATTGTGTTTTAGATTCCAGCTGGGTGAATGGTGCATTTCCAGATTGCACATTCAGTGCAAGGGACTAGCTGAAGCCAATTTGGAAACAGGGTAGAAGGAAAAAAACACACTTTAAAAAAGGATATGAAAACATACAAAATGCTAGCAAATGTGTTAATGGATGCTGGCAGGCAGCTGATAGCTAAGAAGTAGCTAACATTGCTCACCAGCTTTGATCTGATCTGACATCCAAAAAAGCTTCTGAGTTTTAAGAGGCTTTGGTGAGCAGCTCACCCTTCACTCTTGGCAAGAGTGGGAAGAAACATCATTTGTTTGGATTTTTTCCCTCTGCTGATGGCAATGACCATTTGGTCCAGCATTTGGCAAAGAATAGTTTTTGTTCAGCTTTTATAATCTGGCTGTAGTGACAATTGCCTATAAACAGTGAGTACTTTCCAGCTCAGTAATGTGTCTGCTGAGGCTCCTCCTGTTGCTCTGGCTGGAACGAAATATCAGCTGTTATGGCAGATGCTTACAGACTGGTCACACAGAATTACATATGTGATGTAGTATATCTTTTAAGATTTCAGGTTTTTACTACTTTTAGAAACTTTTGGTTTAAATATATGCGAACAACAATGAAAGCCTGTTATCATCAGGAAACCACTAATTTATGCACAAACTAAACTTATCACGTCAGCGGCTTAAACCACAGACTTAGGGAAACGACTTGATATAGTTTGTCTACATGCATAGACTGTTTGGAAAAGACATTTTGTTCCATCTTTCTCCTGGACGCTTTCGTTTACTTTTAGGGAAAGAAAATGTAGTCAAACTTTGACATACTTGTTTCTCCACACCTCTATAAGAAAGTGATCTTGTTCTAGACTAACTGCTGTTATCAGTAAAACATAAAACAAGTCTGTAAAAAAAGACAGAGAAGTGACATCACAAACACTTTGGAGACTGTGACTTGCCAAATGTGTAAAAGAAACCACAAGCCTAAGTGAAAAGCAATAGTAATCTTCATGTACAGATACAGCTCATTCTCTGTGTGTTTCAGCGGTATTGTTCCCTTAAAAAAGACATTATTTTCTTTGATATTGAGGAAAGCTCCATTAGCCAAAGAACATCATTTTTAGTATTGATTTATTATAGCAAATGATTGAATCATTGGTATTTTTCTTGCCTGTTTTTTACAGATAAATTTTGCTATTCCTAGTGTTATCTACTAACTTGCATTTTATTGACGACTTATCCTCTAAAGCAAATAAATCAGTGAAAATTGCATTTGGCTTTCTTTGCATTATCACTCCTGGATGACAAAGTCGGTTGGCACTTTAATGTATTCAAGTGTGTGTTTTCTAACTAAGATATGTTACAAAGAAAGAACTAGAGCTAACAAGGTGAGGGTCAGGGCCCTGAGAGTGTTCCTGGGTCTTACCATGCCCTGCCAAATTTCCCTTGGGATGCCTCACACCATTAACCATGGGACTAGGACCCGTACCATGTTCTGGTTGTCTGAGTGGAACTCGGACCCAGGCGATACCCTTGTCTCCAACCCTGTCACTGGCGCTATCTCCTGCTCCTGGACTGATCCTGGACCTGAATTCGCCCTTGTCCATGCACAGTGTACAGTGCTGCCTATCACATAATAGAAATGGACTCAAAATCCTGAACTGTGTACATACGAGTGTGACTTGCACATCAACCAACAAATACACAGCTCTGTCCTAAGCTATGTGATTTTAGTCCACAAGGTCTAAAGACTGCTCAGACTCTGCACACTCAGCTATTACAGTAGGAAACAGCAGGAAATATCAGCAGCTATTTGTGTGCCTGATTATCCAGTCTTCAAACAAATTCATGGCTGCATAAGCAAATTCAAATGCATGTCTACCTGGCTTTTAAAGATAAGCACTACAGTTAAAAAATATTAGCTCCAAATGCAAACACAAATATTTACTGTTTGCATGGTGGTACTTTTTATGGTAATTGAGAACAAATCATGTGCCATAGTCAACAAATTAATTTACAATGATGGAGGGTGCTGACCAGGAGAACTTACTGTACAAGAGTGAAAGTAGAAACTGTCACTTCTAGTGGCAGTTTGGTACAGCAAGAGTATGTGAGCTGAGTAGTACTACACAGGAAGGTTACCAAAGCTGGGTTCCTAACACATATTTTCTGATACCAACTCTTTTTTTTTTCTCTTCTGTGTATTACTTACTGTAATGTGTTTTTCCCCTTATAAAGATTAATCATAGGTGTTTTTGTTATACCTGAAAAAGTGGAATTCTGAAACTGATCAAAAACAATTTATCAGTGCAATGTGATAAACAACTGCCCACATATAAAAAAATATTACAAATTCTATTGCTTTAAAATAAGTCCCCAAATAATATCTTGCAAAACGGTGATTCTAATTTAAATATTTTCTTTGGTATAAATCAAATATTTTAAGCAAAGATAGAAACAGTTGAGATTTTCATGCTTTTCATGTTGCTTGTATCAGAAGTGTTTCACACACTTCTACCCACTGTACTCAAAATCACTCTATGACAAATAGGAAGAGCAGTATAATCATCTGTACTTGCACCTATATTACTTAATAAATTCTGTACAAGTTATCACAATGACCCAAATAAGAAGGGCTTCTACAGGTAGGTCAGCCAGAAAAGGAAGAATAAAGAAGGTGTACCCCCGCCCGATGCACAAGAATGGTGACCTAGTATCAATATATAAGGAGAAGGCTGAGGTACTCAATAAGTATTTTGCCTCAGTCTTCACTGACAACCTCTCTCCTCAGTCCTCCCAAATCAATGGACCACAAGATGGGGAACAGGGGGATAAAACCGCTCCCACTGTAAGAGCAGATCAGGTTCGTGACCACCTGAGAAACATGAAAGTAAATAAGTCTATGGGACCTGACAAGATGCATCCCACAGTCCTAAGGGAATTGGCTGATGCAGTTGCCGAGCCACTCTCCATGACATCTGAACAGTCATGACAGTCAGGGGAAGGCCCTGGTGACTGGAAGAAAGGAGACATTGTGCCCATTTTGAAACAGGGTAGGAAGGAGGACCCTGGGAACTACCAACCTGTCAGCCTCATCTCTGTGCCTGGGAAGATCATGGAACAGATCCTCCTAGCAGATATGCTAAGGCATAGGGAGGACAGGGAGGTGATTCAAGACAGCCAGCATGGCTTCACCAAGGGCAAGTTCTGCCTGACCAACCTAGTGGCTTTCTATGATGGCGTGACTGATCCAGTGGACAAGGGAAGAGCTATGGATATGATATATCTGGACTTCTGTAAAGTCTGCAGCACACTCTCTCACAACATCCTTGTCTCTAAACTGGAGAAATATGGATTTGATGGGTTGACTGTTTGGTGGCTAAGGAATTGGTTGGAAGGTTGCAGCCAGAGGGTAGTGGTCAACGGCTTGATCTCATTGTGGGCGCCAGTGACTAGTGGTGTTCTTTAGGGGTCTGTACTGGGACTGGTGTTGTTTAACATTTTTATCAATGACTTGGACAGCGAGATGAGTGCACCCTCAGCAAGTCTGCAGATGACACCAAGCTGAGTGGTGCAGTTGACACACCAGAAGGATGGGATGCCATCCAGTGGGACATGGACAAGCTCGAGAAATGGGCCTGTGTGAATCTCATGATATTCAACAAGGCCAAGTTCAAGGTCCTGGACCTGTGTCAGGGCAACCCCCAGTATCAATATAGATTGGGGGATGAAAGGATTGAGAGCAACCCTGCCGAGAAGGACTTGGGGATATTGGTGGATGAAAAGCTGGACATGACCCAGCAATGTGTGCTCGCAGACCAGAAGACCAACCTTCTGCTGGGTTGAATCACAGAAGCATGGCCAGCAGGTCGAGGGAGGTCATTCTGCCCTCTACTCTACTGAGAGCCCACCTGGAGTACTGCATCCAGCTCTGGAGCCCACAGTACAAGAAGGACATGGACCTGTTGGAGCGGGGTCAGAGGAGGGCCACAAAGATGATCCGAGGGCTGGAGTACCCCTCCTATGAGGAATGACTGAGAGAGTTGGGGCTGTTCAGCCTGGTAAAAAGAAGGTTGCAGGGAGATCTTATAGCAGCCTTCCAGTATCCGAAGGGGGCCTATAGCAAAGATGGGGAAAATATATTTTCAACAAGGCTTGTTGCGATAGGACAAGGAGCAATGGGTTTAAACTAAGAGAGGGTAGATTTAGACTGGATATGAGGAAGAAATTTTTTACCAGGAGGGTGTTGAAATACTGGAACAGATTGCCCAGAGAAGTAGTGGAGGCCCCATCCCTAGAAACATTCAAGGTCAGGTTGGATGGCGCTCTGAGCAACCTGACCTAGTTGAAGACATCCCTGCTCACTGCTGGGGTGTTGAGCTAGATGACCTCTAAAGGTCCCTTCCAACCCAAACCATTCTATGATTCTATGATTCTATGATTCTATGAAATAAACATTTGTCAATTAATAAACTTCAAATTCAATTCACTGACCTAAAGCTATGGTACACTTTCCGATATAAATAACTCCTAGACTAAATCCTTGCTGCATTATATTTGTTCACCTTAGTAAAATAAGTTGAAACCTTACCAATATATTATGCTGAATGAAGCCCACTTAAAAATTTATTACTAATCATCAGATCATGAGTTTCATTTAGCTTTACCTTTCATTAATCCTGTAGATATACACATGTATACAGACATATACAGAGTTTTGGCCTCCTGAAACTATGAATATTTTCTAAATGTATAACAGTTTTGAAATAAAATCAGTTTCGTCGTTAGGATGACACTGGTTTCTACTGTGCAAATGGACTTAACAAGCTAAACAGCACTGTGTTAAGAATGAGAGCAAATCTTCTGCACCTCTGTACAAACCATTCCTGTTGATCTATCCACATCATACAAGTACATTTAAATTCCAACAATTTAATTTTTTTGGAACAAAATTTAGAGTTAAAATTACAGGTAAATTGTAGCTACAAAATTTAAATAACACCTTTCAATGAATACTTAGTGAGAGAAAATGCAAATATAGAAAACCTTTTTTAATGGTACTTGTAGGAATGTATCTTATCACACCTTGGGCTGAAGATATGAATACAGAGAGGGCACTGTATTGGCTTAAATAATCTTGCACTTTCTATAACAAGAGAAAACCCCAGTGCAAATACACCCAAGTTACCTTTAAGCCTACCTGCCAAGTTATAAAACAACCATGCTAACTGCAACAACAGGGAACTCGGTGAGGATGGATTTACCATCTTAAAAAGCAGAATTATCTTGTACTGAGTTCAGTGTACCCTCAAGAAGCCTGGCTCATTTTGGTAATTTAGTTAAGGCAAAAAGCTAAAGCTGAACAGGGAGGGATGCAGGGAGCTGTGATCAGTGACTGTGAAACACATTTCCACTCCTGTACCTGAATGTGTCCCTGCACTGAGCACTTCTGGTTAGCATCCCCTGGCCTCCAAACCAACAAATTCCCTGACTATACATCAACCTGCTGTTTCTCTTTTCTGTAACCACTTAGATCCGTGTCCCATTTCCTTCCATTTTACCTGAGAATATATTTCCATCCTTGATACTCCTTGGTCCCAGGGTGGATCAGCAAGTACCACCCTGTAAAACTGTGGCTGGGCTTTAGGAGAGAGAGGGCAACTGCAGCTCTAAATCTCTTTTCCGGAAGGGAGGCAAAGCAGGCAGAGAGGCAGCCAGTGGCGGGATGTGGATTCCTCTGTCTGGGCTGAGATTTGGGAGAACACGAAAGCTGGAGTTCCTGACATCATTCTGAGTCTGGCCTCACACCTGGATGATATCTCATGGGTAGCACTCCCACACCCAGACTCCTGAGAACCGGCAGCACGACAGCCTTGACATGAAAAAAGGCATGTGTCAGAGCTGCCAGTATTTATGGGCACTGTGCCTAGCATTCAGGAAGAGAAAATACTGAGAAGTACTGGGGAAGTGCTTCTTCATGTTTCCTATCTCAGTATCCTAGCAGAACTTGTCTTTTTAGACCTTGTACCATGCTAATACAGAGTTACGTGGTCCAGTGCAACAGCATGTAGTTTCCACACATCACAGTGACGGAGATATTTGTCCTACTTCGGTATCCCCAGCATGGCTGTGCAACCACCATCTAAGTTTTCACTGAGAGACAACAAATAATAGAAACTGATGTGCCCGTGAGCTAGTGTTGTTTTGGATGCAAGTGAGGTTTAATTGTTTTACCAGCTTCTTAGTTGCTATAAACTGGTATCAGCTTCAGTGTTCACACTGGCTGTGGGTCCAGCCCTTAAAGATGAATGTAAGTGCCAAAAGTGGCAGTGTGACACTTGGAGCATACTGTTCATCTACACAGCAATACTTCACAGCAATGCATCACCGGTGATCATAAGAGCGCTCTGCTTCATCAGCCTGCATGATAAGAAACACAGCATAGCACTAGTTCGTTGTCTATACATCTGCCTTATCTTTTCTCCCATTTAAAAAAAAAAAAGCATACCAATTATAATAAATTGGGGTGATAGTTGTCAGATATGGACACTTGCATATTAGGAATGGAACTGAAATCACATCTTTCTGCTGTGGAACAGACAACATCTACCATCCTTGTCTCACTGTGGATTTAAACCAATGATTTTGAGATTAAATGGTTCGGATGTCCTTAGCAATTCCCTAAGCTGAGCAGAAGGAGTCATTATTAATCCACCAAGTTCCAAAAGATATTCTACTGAAAGACACCAGAGCATCCATCCGTATCTTCCCACCAAAGGAAATGCCATGACTTGTTACCTGATTGAAAACAAACAAAAAGACAGCCCACTGTGAGCATAAAAGCAAAAGTCAGTAACTTTCTTGTATTTTCTTACTGGTTACATATTGCACTTTATTCAATGAAACTAAAATATAGCTTTTGTTTCTAACAATATAAAATAATAGAGATATTACAATCTTCATTCAGTTCTTATTTTATGTCTGTATTTATGCAAAAAATGTATTTAGTTCTGGATTGTGTATGTTAGTCTTTAAAGTTGTAACTTTAATCAAAACATGCCTATGTAACATCAGTTCTTCTGTTGTGTGCCCTGTAGAAAGTGTTCCTGTCAATATCTGAAGTTCAGTGAGACTGAATAAGAAAAAAACAAACAAACAAACAAACAAAAACCCATGTCATTCTAAGCAGATGGTTGTCACAGACTGCATATCACATCTAAGAGTTAGCATACAAGTTTGTGCAGCTTGATATACTACTGATTCCTGCAGGTAAATGCTGAATGAAATAAGCCTTGGGTAACACTTCTGCAAAATAATTCATTTTTATTATTTCCCTGTTTCTCAAAGTCTTTAACATTTCCAGGCACATGAAAAATAGACTACCCATGCCCACTGGCACATATAGAGTCTCTGCAATCTGTGGGTCTTGCAGCAAGTTCCTTGTGTTTCTATTTTACTAAGTGTGAAGAACACGCAGCCTTTGCCCCACAGCACGACTATTGCCAGCATTCTTTCAGGCTTAACAATAGAAATCACCATGTTGAAAATAAAGATATGAAGAAATGCTAGAAACACCAAAAGACTTTCTGAAATGTAGCCTAAATAGAAGCCACTGTCACTTTGCTTTCCCATTTGCTGTCCGAACACCAGGATTACTGTAGAAAGTTCCATGAATGTAGCAGAAGTCACACACGTGGCTATGCACAGAAGCAGTCTGTGTCTTCCAAACAGATGCATCATTTAGTTACTTTGAGAGGATTTAGGTAATGCTTTAACTCACAGCGAGGCACATGAACTTTGATGAAAAGCCATGTAGTATCCACATGCTGTTTACAAGCTTTAGTCCAAATGTCACTGTCTAGTTTTCTTCAAATTGCTGGTGAAGAATTACTGGACCTCTTAAAGCTTGTAACTTGCATATACCCCGGTGTGCTAAGCACTGTACCTACACAGTTAAAAGAAATGTTCATCACCCTGGATTGGGGAACCATCATAGCTGCCAGCAACTGCACATGGCTAAGCGATAAATGAGTCATACACTCATGCAAGTGTCCCATCGATAGCAATCACTATTGATATCCATCTAAGAATAATCATGCATATTTTGATTCTGATCAAATCAGCTACCCCTGATGTAAGGAAATTAAACACATTCTGTAGGTTCACAAAGATAAACTGTTAATGACTTAAGAAGAACGAAAGAATTTTTTTTGGTCTACATGTCTCCCGTTTAAAACAAAAAAAAGAGGAGGGCAGGAGCTGGCTAGCATAAGGTTTGAGATGTGTGTTTTGTTTAATTGAGATGTTACTAGGGGGAAAGGTAGTTGAATGGAGTTTTATGGACAGCCTTATTCTTCAAAATAACATGACAATTCATTCTGGATTTTGTCCCACTGATGTATAGAAGAACCCAGCAAACAGCAGTATGTACAGCTGTGCTTTGTAGAAATCACTGTATACAAGATTTCTCCTGAAAGGATCATGTAAAATAGCCATAATTACATTTTTTTTTCTGTCCAACATATTAAATGTCAGCTGATTGACTGCGTCTGAGTTCACATTTGTTGATTTTTCTCAAAAAGGACTACCTTTTCTTTGACAATTACAAGGTATGGAGATGGTCTAGAATATCATCCAGTTTAACAGACATGGGCTGTTTAAAACTTAACCTGCTCAGAAAAGTATTTCTTGTCCCAAAGAATAGGAACTACTAAACCCTGAGCAAAACACAACATAGCTGTGACTACACTAATATGCAATACTAGTTTTCCTGGTGACCTAAAACTTTCCAAGCCACATCTGTCTTACACAGATCCTGTTCCTTTCCCAGTGAGATGCCCAGTGCCCAGAGCTAGGGCTGCCCCAGCTGCCCACCAGCCTTCCCTTCTCCTCAGCTCAGCGTGTTGGGACAGCTGAGATAACCCCCAGGAGCCCACAGCCTCCACCATGTCCTGAGTATCTGAAGGCAGAACTTACAAGCAAAATCTGAGACAAAAAAATGTATTGAGGACTTTGGCTTTGTTACATCCTTCATCACGAAGCTGCCTGCTGAGTAGCAGACCCATGTTAGCCTTAGCGTTTCAGCTGGGAAGAAGCCTCTTTTCTCATCCTTCACATCCCTCAGTGGCTTCTAGTCTGGCTGATAACTGGTTTGTTTCACCTCTTCATGTTCAGGCAACATTGTTATGTTCCTCCCATGCAGTCCAGCTTCATTTCTACTTCTGAATGCTTCCTGTTCGCCTCTGAGCTCAGTCAGGAGCTTCCTGTTCCTCTGTTCTGGCTCTTTGTCAGTTGGAATAGACTGCTCCTGTCATTTGATGAGTTGTCCTTAGAGTTTACCAGCTCTCCTGTTCACCTTTACGCTCCAGCACGGTTTCCTGGGGCATACTGTCAAGAGACTCCTGGACCAAACTGAAATCTGCTGTCCTGAAGTCCACAACTGTGACTCTGCAAAGCTGATGAAGCATCTAGAAAGCAGGTCTTATGAGGAGTGGTTGAGGGAACTGGGGTTGTTTAGTCTGGAGAAAAGGAAGCTCAGGGAAGACCTTATTTCCCTCTACAACTACCTGAAAGGAGGTTGTAGCAAGGGGAGTGTCAGTCTCTTTTCCCAGGTAACAAATGATAGGACAAGAGGAAAAAGCCTCAAGTTGCTCCAGGGGAGGTTTTTATTGGATTTTAGGAAAAATTTCTTCACTGAATGGGTAATCAAACACTGGAACAGGCTCCCCAGGGAAGTGGCTGAGTCACCACTCATGTAGGTATTTAAAAGACAAGTAGATGTGGAGCTTAGGGACAAGTTTTAGTGGGACCTGGCGGTGTTAGGTTAACAGTTGGGCCCAATGGTCTTAAAGGTTTTTTCCAACCTAAATGATTCTATAATTCTATGACTCTTTCTTCTGGGCTTTTCTCAGGATCTTAACTCCACAGTTTCACAGCCACTGCAGTCAAGACTGCTCTTGGCCATCACATACTCTGCCACTTCTTCCTTTCTTGTGACAAATAAGGTCAGTGCACAGTCTCCTCTGGTGTGCTCATCAATTGTCTGTGTTGAGAATTTGTCATCAATGCACTCCAGAAGTTTCTCAGATCACTTACAACCAAGCCTATCACCTGTCCACAAGATATCAGACGCATACTTACAACAGTTTTTCTCATAGAGTGAGTCATCAAGGTTTTGTATCTTATTCAAAACAGTTTCTGAAAATTAAAAATTTTAATTTTTGATAATGCTAAATAAAATAAATCATTAATATTAATAAAATGTAAGAAAGAGCTGCTTCAGAATAAAATACATGTGCTGTAAATATTCTGATTTGGTAGTAGTCTTGTAGTTCAGTGGGTTTACTGTTACCATATCTCTCATTCCCTCTGCAAGCTAAGATCATGTAGCCCACTGCATTTCCTGCTGCATGTGTAGTTCTCAAGTCTGATAGCTGGATAAGGCTGTTTAGCATCTTGAGCTATCTATGAGCTCTTCTACATCGCTCATACCTTTTCTAAAGCACATCACCGGAAGATGTTCAGAATGATTCAGAGTAGTCTGCTGAACAAACCCTTGAAGATTTTCTTAACAGTTCAGTGGTAAAATTTCTCATGGGGATGAATGAATCAGTTTTTATTCAGCTCTAATTCAAACCTGCAAGTGCAAAGGGTGCTGTCATTTTCAGTGTCATTGCACCAGTCAGACAAGTTCATCCTGAGTACTTCTAAATAAGGCATGTTCTTAAAAGCAAACACATACATTTATACATGTAATACCATCATAAAGTGTACTTAGTAACTCCAATGGCTAGGGTGATTGCTCAGATGGAACATTTCTGCTGCATGCATCACACCCTGTATCTGTCAGACATGTAGAATTCGGATACTCTCATACTTTAGAAATACAATTAGTAAACAATAATTACATACAAATAAGTAGTGACCAAGACAACAAACAACTAAGAAGTGCTCTAATGATAGACAGACTTCCTATTATTCATCCATGTAATTCAACCAAGTTCTACAAAGCTCGTAATACTATTATTCGAACTCTAAATTCCTCGTCTTCTTCTAGCAGCAGAAAGCAGTGTGGTTTGGCAGTTATGCATATAAATCAAAAGTTGAGCTGTTTGTGACTGTGCTTTCAAATAAAGAGTTTAGCGTGAGTTTCTGCTGCAAAGACTAAACTGTCAAGCACTCTGAGAGGTCTGGGTTGCGTAACACCCAGGCTCAAGTGCAGCATTGTCAAATATCTCTTGATAATCTCAAATGGCTGAAGATAGAATAAAATTGATCAAAACACCTCCATCTCAGACTACTCTTGACTTCTTCAGCCTGCCTTAGATACTTCAGGTGGTTTATTTTTTCAAAACACATCCCATTGCTTATCAAGAATCTCCTGGCCTGGTTAAATGTTTGTATCACACAAATGTCTCATCCAAGGTCGGTTTTCTATTGCACTAGTCATTGGACAGAAAAAGAGAAAAGAGAGTAAGTTGCCACTGAAGTTTTGGATACCACAGTGCAATTCTCTTCAGAGAAAAGAATCTTGCATACTATAGGTTGTCAGCCCCTTTGCAACAAGAAAATAATGGGTACAAAATATCTGATGCACTGGATAACCTAAAAAAAGTGAGTTACATTCAGCAACTGAAGCAGAAATGACTCCAAAATTACTGCTTACTACTGAAACCCATATTGTGTTATGAAAGACTGGGATTTTTTCCATAGTAAAATGCAAAAGGAAAAAAAAAATGTTAAAAAATCTGCGAAGAGTGATGACATATGTTTCTTAATAGAAGGAAAGAGAAAGAAGGAGGATTGCACTGATGATATGCCCTGCAGTGCTCTGTGTATGATACAGTCTTTACAGCAAGACACAGCCTGTTTGCATTGGCTGAGACAATGTTTTTACTCATACATTTACACCAGCCTTGTTCACAGTGCACATGATTTGGTACAGCTCCTGCCAAGAATTTTATTGGACTTCTGCTGACTGTGCAGCCACAGAATGCTGCTGCTGCGTTGACTGTGCATTTCTGTGATGCCAGCTCTGGGAAGCAAAAGGAGATAAGGGTGTGCAGCACCTTGCTACCTTTACAGACCCATTGAGGTCAAGAGGATCTTTCCCACTGGTCTCTGTGAGGCTTGAATCAGGAATTCCATTTCTGGTAGGAAGCTTTCACTCCATCTAACCCTCCTCTAAAAATGATATGACTTAACTTTCAAACATATTGAGCATAAAACAACAAACTACATGGCAAGTCCACACTTTTTGGTGAAGTACTTTAGAAAAGTTCTGCCCATGGCTTCACTAAGGTTGTACTGGGGGGTGCAAGACCACAATTTAGCTTGATAGATTAGGTTTTCACCTCCATACTTCTCAGAGTGATCCTTCAGTCTCATTAACTACTGTTAAGTGATCAACTCTGAGAGCAATATGCACTTTATCTGCCCAGCTATAACAAAGCCACTTGATTAAATGTAGGGGGTTTTGGCTTTTGTTCACAGACATAAAGCCATCCTGTCAAGTTTTGAGGTAACGGTCAGACAAACTGATCAGATTCTGTAAAGGTTGCTCTGAGAACAAATCACTATCTCTTCGCTGTCTCAGAACTGTTTTTCTCCTGCCATTCTAATCTGATTATTTCTTTCAATGTTATATTTCAGCTGATGTGTTCTGTTATTTAGTCATCTCAGATCCTCTTTTCCCTTTGTTCCACCTGTTCTGCATTTTCCTGTAACTTTGATAAACTTCCTACATTTGATCTGCAACCATTTAAAAACTGTGTTTATCATAAATATGATAGGGAAACAGATGAGTTTTATGCTTATACGGCAGAAATAATTCTCATGTCCTGTACCAAATTCATGTACCTCTTCAAATTATAAATACAATTCAACAAATGACAAATACATTGTCAGGTGTTTCGGAAAGGATTACTGTATACTGTCTACCATTTTATTTATATCACTACACAGCAAAAGGCATCTGTAACACTTCAATCTAGAAATTATTAGTAAGATGAGGATCTAAATATTTTGCCATTTATATTACTTCACTTCTCTCCCTTGGTTTTCTGAATACTGTTGATACACACTGGCTGAAGTTTCTTTCTCCCCATCATAGTCAAAACACTCCCTAACCTCACAAAGTAAGACTATATGAAATGTCTGCCAAATGTCAAAAAATCAAGCATGGAAATATAACAAATAATATTGAATATGCACATGAGACTGAGAGACAATTTTGCAGAAGACTCTTGAATATTTTATTATATAAAGCAAAAAGAACCTAACAGAATGCAAAAATGAAAAAAGATACTCCCACAAAACATATTTTTACAGCTATAAATGTATTTCTTAAGAAGTTCTCCAACAGAAAATTATATTCAATTTAAAACAAAATGTTTAAAATTAAAATATAATTTTAATTATTTTTTAGTTGAAATGTTTCTGCAAGAGAGTGAGAAAGAGTCTAGAGCTTTCAGCAGCTAATATTTAAGATTATACCTAAAACGCAAGCAGTTTAGGATTCAGCACTTTCTCTGCTGCATTCAGAGTTTGCTTTGCACTGAGCTCATGTGGCTTTCTTAACCATCTTTGTGCATGTGCTTTCTGGTTTATTCCAGTTGTCATCACATCATTTTTCAAAACATAGAAGATGTTGCCTTTTTGTAACCCATAATGAAAACTAGCTTTGAAATCTCAAAATTCCTGATAAAATATTGTTCCTTTCAGCAGCTTTACATGGTTTAACAGCTGAAGCAAACAAAGATTTTGGATAAACCTAATAGAAAACTAAGTAGGATATTGTGAAGTGTTGGTGCAACATAGTAATTCTAGCTAAGTAGCTAACAAAAATGCATTGGGAGAAGTCAAAAGGAAATGGTGTGCTATGTATGGTAAAACTCCTCACCCTTAGCTAATGCAATATTAGCCCCAACATGTTTTGTGGGGCTTTTTTTGTTGGTTTTTTTTTTTAATTAGACGGTGCTTCATCGAGCTCAACAGAATAATTTGGCCCATCTGTAATACCAAAGTGGTGCAAGGCTTCAGTTAGGACCCATCTTTCTACATTAACATCTGAAAAGAATGTTCCAACAAATTTCTCTTCCAATGCAATTGCTATTAAAGTGGCTTTAGATGGAGTAAAGTAGTTTATAATTATGATCCTCCAGAACTGGGGACCTGAAGTTTTATAAATAGAATGAAATCACTCCTGCAAGTATTATGAGAGATAGTTAAGAAAGAGAGGGAGAAAAGTCCTGGGGATAAAAAGAGCTATGGTTCAGAACTCTAATCAAAACATTTCAGCGTGTGTTGTGCGCCTCTGCACACAGGCACAAAATTTCCAAAAACTCTATTGGTCCACTAATCAGAGAAGCACATGAGTCAGGCACAAATAAAAGAAGTTAAATGCAGTGTTTGTCTTAAGGTTTTCTTCAACCTTCTCTACCTTGCAGTTTGTTTCCTAGACTCACACACAACACGAGCAGCGGATGAAGCTCTGCAGTGTCAAACGGTACAAAACAGGGCTTCTCATACTCTAAACCTGAGAAAGCTGGACTGATTGAATAAACTGTTTATACACAGGCTTAATGCAACTGCTAGAGATGGCTGTGGTTTAGTCAAGCATAGTTCCGAAACATATCAACTATATTCTGCTCTGCACACTTCCGTACTCTTCCCCTAATGCAATCCTTCTCATACTGTACCCGTGCTCCCCTTGTGCATACACACAATAAACGCAAATAACACAGATTGAGTATTTGCTAATAATCATGGGAGAAAACATGCACAAGAAAATAAATATTAGGAAATTCAGAGCAGATCTTGTTTATTTTTGTGCTTTTGTTTTTTTAAAAAGTATTTTCAAACTGGTTCAAACAATGATCTAAACATGAAAGATGTCGCAATTTGAATTATGGAATATTTCCAAACACTAATTGTATTTCTCTTGTTGTTTTTGCCATAGCATAGTTTCCATGATTACCTTGACCTGTTTTAATAGCTGGGTAATCTTACAAAAGTCAGCTGCTATGCATATTAACATTTTTATTTGTATTAATTCTGTTCTATTTTAGTGAAGGCATCCAGTTTTTAACAAGGATGATAGAAGTACTGCTTGGTCATAAGTTACCATTAGAAAATCCACCACTTGTCTTTACAGTATCTGGAATAAACAGTTAGCTAGGCAAGAATCTTATCTTTGGAGAATTCCTCTTAGTGTCCACATAGCACCAATGAAATCTAACATAGATGGATAGATGCTAATCTTTAGCCACCATTTAACATTAAATTAAGAGGAACTTAATCCACAAATTCTGGATTTATTGAAGGAAATTAAAGACACTGAGCACCTTGCAGAAGGGACTTCGGCACTTGTGTGCCTTTAAAATTCTGCTGTTATCCTTGTCACAGAGGGTCTAACATATAAGAAAATTGTCCCGATTCTGATTCTCAGGCAGAGTTCACACAGCTACAGTGCAAGTACAGTTTTCTTCACTATTTGTTCTCAAATTATATCATAAATCTTAAATAGCAGTAGACTGATGCTCGTCAGTCCTTGTTTCCTCTAAAGATACAAGTGTCAGCTCACAGCAGCTGTGTGCACCTGTGTGCAGAAGGTACAGAAAAGAGTAAGGCACGGAACAGGTGATACCAAAGAGTTCGCAAACCATGTGTGCAGGATACAGATTTGTAAAACGGACCCTTTTTTCAGTGTGCACTGCAGTCTATGAACTGATTTACCCAAGTTGTTGATATGTCTATAGTACTTCGTGTACAACTCTTTTCAAAATCCTAGTATTTAAAAACCTACAAATAAGCAAGCTGCTAGAAAATGCCTCTGTCAGAGAAGGAGCTAGTTTTCTGAACCGACCAGAGTGAGTACAGAATATTATTCTAATAAAGTTTCCTATATGGACACAGAAAATGAACATTGTATTTCCTGGATAATTCTTTTTCATCCATATAAGGCACTCATATGGCTGAAGAAGAATGTATTTTATTTAGGCTTTTAAAAAGGTATGTCACAAAGTTCTTTTCTCCAGAAACTGCCTCTGTATAAGTGGTGTGTAAAGCCTTCCCTTTTTTCTGAAGTTCTCTAGGTCTTCAAAATGAAAGACACTGCCATATGTGCCTACATATTTGTTGAGGGCACTTGATAAGAACATCTGTAATGCCATAAACTTTCAATTTCTTAGAATTTTTACTAGCTTTCTAGCCCTCTGTGTAATACCCTATTGTCCCCTGAGTTTCCCAGTGGCTATAATGTGTTTGAGGCATAGTCAACTCACAAATGAGGTTCTGCAGAGAACCAGAAGTCATACTGCAAAGGTGCTTTAGAAAAGCTTTCTTTCGTGGTCTCAGCTAGTGATAACGCTGGCAGATGCAAGACACTGCTTAGATGATGGCTTTATTAACAGCCTGAGGGATTAGGAGATTTTTCAGACAGATACCACCGGAGGCTGCAAGAAGTCTCCGAGTCCTCAACTCCTCCCACACTGAGGACTCCTGCGACGCTTTTTCTCAAGGTTCTTCCATACCATAGCACAGCTAGTGAAAAACCCCTCATGAAGGCCGCATGCAATATTTTATGACTTTTAATTCTGTCTAAAGGTTAACTAGTCTTAGGTCGCTGGAAAACACCCTTCTCTTACCAGTCCCAAGCCCTTTTGTTCAAACAAGAGTACTTTTTACATTAAGGTTTGTCAGAAAGCATATGAACCGGTTTTCTTTTGCTTTAATAAAGAGAACTCTGAATAGGCTTTAAAAAAGTCTGATTTAACATCAGTAAAAGCAACACTATCAAAATGAAATCATAGGCTTATTGCATTATTGCATGACTTCTGTATGCCGTAATACCTACAGTTATCTAGGCAAGAATCTTATACTTGGAGAATTCCTCTTAGTGTCCACATAGCACCAATGAAGTCTAACATAGATGGATAGATGCTAATCTTTAGCCACCACTTAACGTTAAATTAAAAGGAACTTAACTGATAGCTATTTAGTTCATATGCTTAATTCCTGAAGACCTGTTTTGTGAACAGTGAAACCCACAAAACAGAGTCACACAAATTCATTTACATGAAAATCTGAACTTTGTCCTGGCTCTTCCAAATACAGGACAGAAAAAGCAGAATATTGGCAATGTTGGTAATGTCACTTAATTTGTTTTGATTTTTGGAGCCGTGGATAATACGAATGACTTGAGCATACTGCTTCATATCCTGAAAGAGTACATATTGAAGATCCCACCATAGACCTGGAGAATAATTCCTTCCAGACACTGATCAGTTAGCTTCTAGGTACTGTAGTGAATGTGATGCAGAAGAGGATAATGTCTGCTGTTCTGAACAAAAGATCTATACTGGCAATCCACAATACAGATGAATGCATATAGCAAAAATGGCCTAATCATGTAATATTCAAGATTTTTACCTCTTGTGACACAAAATCTAAATCAGACAGTGATGAATTGAAAGAGATAGCTTGCTTACTCTACCATTTGCAGAATAATTTTTCATTTTTTTATTTACCAACGAGATATCAAATCAATAGCAAAAAAAATCAGAATTCATTTTTAATATCTATTTGCATTGATCCTACCTGTTAGGTAAGAATTTTTTTTTCATTGAAGGACTAATTTGACTTTTGTTCTTAGATGATCTGCCCATGTTTAAATTTAGCGACTCCCCAGATTAATTTAGGTGTCAGATCATGCCATGATCTATAATCCATGCAAAAACACTGTGTAAGCTAGGGCTGCTTGCAAGATAGAAATGCTAGGATTTTATCCTATAAATTGCTTTATGTAATGTTCAGCTAGAAGGCGGTGCTACAAGTATTTCTGTTATTGCACCTTATTCTAAAAATGTTGAAAATGACAATGTACTGTCAAATACAAGACAGTATGACTAAATATAAGTAAGACTTGCTCTATGTACATTTAAAGCCAAATAAGAGAATCCTTTTCCACCATGGACAAAGCTCATTCCTGATTTTCCATCTGCTCCACTTTTCTTGTGTACTCGTAATAATCAGTGATCAGGGTGAGTAAACAGTGAATAATGGGCCCTTTAAATCTAATCTCCCCAGCTGAAGTGATGACAGAAGGGGCGATGGGATGCACACACTATGCATGGACCAAGACCCAGCTTTCTTTAATAGATTTACACCAGGGACAAATAACTGATCTGCTGTAACTAAAAATACTTCAAGATCAAAATGTGCAAATGACAGTGCAGAAATTTAGTGTACACACACACAGAGGATGAAAAATAATTATTTACATGTTTAGTAAATTAATTGCAAACACTAAATAGTCTGTGTGAATTCATCTCTCAACTACCAAGTGCTATTAGCAAAAAAGCAGAGAAGTAAATGTCCGTGAAGAGGAGAACAAGAGAGAGAAGAGAGGATGGGTTTAAAAATTAGCCCTCTGGAATATCTATATGAAATGACTCTATGTACAGAAGCATCTTTAAATCTTCTTTCTTCAAGTGTAAAAGTCTCAACTGTATTCTTGCAAAGCAAAAGTAGCTCTTGAATTAACAAATGTGGCATTTCACAACAAAATCAGGAAAGCAAAGATCTCGTCATTGCAATGCATATTTTGAAGTTAATTTGTTTCTCTGTATTCTGTAAAAAGCTCTCCAAATACTTTAGCATCTAAAAGAAAAAAATAACTTTTATGTTTGGCAGGAAACAAGGAGATCCTAATTCATAATTGTAATGGAATTTAGAAGTTTCTTTCATGACATGTTTCTTCCTTACATAACGTAGCACAAATTTTGACTCACCAACAGAGGAAAAGTCTTTCTTTCCTTGTAATTAAAAAAATAATGCAGAAACTGAGTCCATATTTTTAAATTAACCAGAAGGCCATATGATCAATCCCAGGACATTTCAGACCATCAGGGACCAGGAGAGGTCTCCAGTCTGGCCTCCTGTCCAGACCAGGTTGCTCAGGACTTTATCCTGTGGAGTCTGGAAACCCTCCAAGGAGGGAGATGGCACCAGCTCCACAGGCACCGGCCCTACTGACCCACCACTCTCAGGGTGGAAAAGCTTTCCTTTATCTTCAGCCTCTCTGGCCCTGCTCAGCTGGCTGCTGAACAGGATCCAGGACCTTCTCCCCAGACTTGCCTCCAGCCCTACCAGTATCACTATTGGGGCTTTGCCTGCCCAGGACAGGGCTTCACAGTGCTGCTGCCCCAAGTGCATGGGGGTCATGCCAGCCCCTTCCTCCTGCTGATCCCAGTCTCAGTGAATGACAAGCCCAATTCTCACACATATTGGCCAAGTGCAAGGATTCAATATTTTTTTCTGACTGGTTTAATGAGCTGTGAATGTTGCCCCAATTATTTAGCAATTTTTCATTGTCTGTAGTACATAAAATAAACTGAGATGAATTATGTGCATATGAGCATCAGAATAATTTAATTCTCACAAATAAAGGGTATTTGGCTATCTGCCCTGTCAGCTAGTGAGCTTGACTGCCTTTCCCAGAAGTAAAACCTCTTATAAACATGATGTTGGCAATGCCAACAGCCTGGCAGTGTGATGTTCCTTCTAGGAGAGACACACCTGCAAGACTGAGCTGTGCTGACACAGGTGTACATGAAGTTATACATCTGGTTATACTATTTATTTAAGTAGCTGATAGTTCCAGTGGGGACCGCAAACATTCGGAAAATTTCCAGGCCCCCTGTGAAGTATTTTATCTGCTGAAAATTCCTCCAGAGCAGAGTATCACAGCAGTTCTCAAGAGCTATGCAGAAAATCCAGAGAGAAAATGGAAGCACAGAGAGAAAGGAAGTTGAAGGGTGTGGAGGTGGGGGGAAGAACAACCTGGTCTTTTGCATCTTTTTTTAATTATTACTAATAAATGAACAGAATGGCAATATTACAAATGCAGATGGCAGTTATTTTCCATGTACATAACAGTTAATATTAGTGGCACTAGATCTCAGCTGTAGTCACTACTTTTTTGTAACTCCAAAGGAAAAGTAAGCCTTGAAATCTCCTGAGAGTCTCGTTAAGCAAGCTTTATTGAGGAACTGTAAAACAATTTGCATTACTTAATCTTCTGAATCCAGATGAGGTTCTAATCAATTGCAGCCATTAACTGTGGGTACATAATATAACCAGAAGCCTAATGCATTCAACTAAAAGTCAGGTGGGTCACTATATCTTTTCTATTGTAGTCAGAAAGTTATAAAAATAGCTAAACAAGTTATATATCACATAATGCAAACAACTCATTGTTTGGGAAAACAAATTATTTTCTCATGTGGTAGCCTGAGACACACAAGGACCTCAGTAAATCCATTCTCAGGGTTAAGGCATGGAGAATTTGACTGTAGTTTAGGCTTCAAGTTTACAAGGAAATCTAAGGGAAATTCAGTGCTAATTCTTCAGCCTGTAGGCAAGTATCCAAAGATCATGTGATGCAGTTGCACTAATAAACTGCACAGTCCTTTTCCTCTTCCTACTCTTTCACTTGGCAATGCATTTTCTTAGCGCAATTTCCAATGAAAATAGGGTATTGAGAAGTGTGAGAAGACCTAATACACTGTACAATTTACTGACATACAGCGTTCCTGAGTGGGGAGTGGCATCACACTGTAGGTGTTCCAGGTAACAAGTACTTAACATTTTGAAAAAATATGCCCATTTAATTAAGTCCCAAGCTGGAAAGACAAATTTTTGTTAAACTAGCTTACACCATCAGGTAAATGGAGACACATAAAATGCAGAAAATTGAATTTTCAAAATAAATATATCTGAAATTTGGCCTAACTCATTAACAAAATAAATAAATAATTTAGAATTCCAAAAAATGAAACTGTTTTACACTCAAAACAGGCAAGACAATACTTTTCCAAAGAATTTCAAACTGTGAATCCAGAGAAATCTCAGCTGACACTCACAAATGACAACCAACACACGGATAAAGAATATTTATATTTTTATGCTTTACAACGAGCTTTTAGAGCAAACGAGGGCAGATATAATACACTGAAGCATTACAAGTAGCAAAATTAGTTTTGTTCATTAGCAGAAAATTGCTATTAAATTTGAAACGGTGGAAATATTTTCATGATAGCTGAATGAGAAATTGAAAAGTAACCAGCTGGTAAACCAGTAAATTGTGATTATATGAGCAGTAATTTTGATCCACAGACACTTTTAATAAATAAACTTTGAAATCAAATTCATGTTTTTTAACTTAAAGTCATGTAGAAGCGTTCTTACTTGTTTTATTTATGCTGTTCAAAGTACAATGAGGTCATGCATTATTAAGACGTTACTCAAATCCTGGTTAAGACAGCACAAATTATAACAAACACAGCAGCATTTTAAGAACTAGAAGCTAAAGAACAGGAAACTATAATTGCACAGTGCAGCAGATGACACATGTCTGAAGAGGTATTGTATTCCATACTGTACAGACATCATCTGTCTGTAGATCCAATCACAGGTTGGAAAAGAACGATCAACCCAACACCACCATGCCTACTAAACCATATCCCAAAGTGCCACTTCTAGAATCTTCTTGAACACACCTAGGGATGAGGACTCAACCACCTCCCTGGGCAGACTATTCCAATGCCTGACAACTCTTTCAGTAAGGAAATTTTTCCTAGTATCCAATTTGAACCTCCCCTGACACAACTTCAGCCCATTGCCTCTCATCATATCACTAGTTACCCATCAGAAAAGACCAACTCCTGCCTCACTACAACCTCCTCTCAGGTAGTTGTAGAGATCAATAAGGTCTCCCACTCAGCCTCCTCTTCTCCGCACTAAACAACCCCAGCTCCCTCAGCCACCCCTAATAAGACTTGTTCTCTAGACACTTCACCAGCCTTACTGCCCTTCTCTGGACACACTCCAGCAGCTCAATGTCCTTCTTGTAGTACCCGAGCTGCAGCCTCACCAGTGCCAACTACAGAGGTACGATCACCTCCCTACTCCTGCTGGCCACACTATTCCTGATACAAGCCAGAATGTTCTTGGCCTTCTTGGCCACCTGGGCATACTGCTGCGTCATGTTCAGATGGCTGTTGACTAGCACCACACGGTCCTTTTTTGCTGGACAGCATTCCAGCCACTCCTCCCAACCCTGCAGCGTTGCATGGGGTTGTTCTGACCGAAGTACAGGACCCGGCATTTGGTCTTGTTGAACCTAATACAGTTTGCCTCGGCCCATCGATCCACCCTGTCTAGACCATAAAAAGCGGAGGTTCCTACAGAGCATCGATGGTAACTTTCTGATGCAAGTGGTGGAGGAACCAACAAGGAAAGGCACTCTGCTGGACCTTGTATTAACAAACAAGGAGGGACTGGTGGAGCATGTGAAGGTCGGAGGTAGACTCGGCTGCACTGACCATGAAATGGTGGAGTTCAGGATCCTGCATGGAAGAAGCAGGGCGATAAGCAGGATCAAAACCTTGGACCTCAGGAGGGCTGACTTTGGCCTCTTCAAGGAGCTACTGGGAGGAATCCCATGGGCCAGGGCTCTCGAAGGCAGGGGGGTCCACAAGAGCTGGTCGCTCTTTAAACGTCACTTCTTCCATGCTCAGCAGTGGTGAATCCTCCTGAGAAAGAAATGGAGCAAAGGAGGCAGGAGACTTGCATGGTTAAACAAGGAGCATTTAGTGGAGCTCTGGTGGAAGAGAAAGGTCCATGGAATGTGGAAAGAGGGGCAGGCCACTTGGGAAGAATACAGGAATGCAGTTAGAGCATGCAGAGATGCAACAAAGAAGGCCAAGGCTCACCTGGAATTGAAGCTGGCAAGGGATGTCAAAAACAACAAGAAGGGCTTTTTCAACTACATCAGTAGTAAAAGGAAAGCTAGGGACAATGCGGGGCCACTGCTGAATGAGGCAGGTGTCTTGGTGATGGAGGATGCAGAAAAGGCAGAGTTAATGAATGCCTTCCTTCCTTCATTCTTCAGTGCCAAGGCAGGCTGTCAGGGATCCCAGGCCTCGGAGGTAATAGGAGAAGCCCACAGAGAGGATGACTGTCCCTTGGTCGAGGAGGACTGTGTGAGGGATCACTTAAGTGATCTAAATGCCCACAAATCCATGGGCCCCGATGGAATGCACCCACAAGTGCTGAGGGAGCTGGCGAATGTCATTGCTGAGACAATCTCCATCATCTTTGAGAGGTCCTGGAGGACAGGAGAGGTGCCCGAGGACTGGAGAAAGGCCAATGTCACTCCAATCTTCAAAAAGGGCAAGAAGGAGGACCCAGGGAACTACAGGCCAGTCAG
>Ga0065711_1030597_pt1 | contig 32038 bp, 14 predicted proteins | sample Hoacrofraction12_FD_59098 | JGI IMG/M metagenome (GOLD analysis project Ga0065711, IMG submission 59098) | Hoatzin crop microbial communities from Cojedes, Venezuela - Epithelial fraction 12 v2 (version 2) | ecosystem: Host-associated > Birds > Digestive system > Esophagus > Crop | place... | reverse complement strand
CCCCCACTGGAAAGTATTTATGTTGAGAATTGCTTGATATTTAATAAGACACTGCCAAATTACATGTTTCTTTTTGAACCGCTATTTCAAAATGTTCAAATTAGCATTATTTTTGTTTTGCCATATTTCAGGAAAATTGAGGATTAAATAGCAGATTTTCCTGGAGAAGAGCTGCTGTTTCCTAAAACAAAGAAAACATTTTCTAAGATGGAAGAGCAAAAAAGGCATTTTCTTGAAGGGAACAGATTCTTTTCTAATGGGACTGCAACATAATTTTTTTTCATTATTTCTTAATAACCAGATATTCCAATAAGCTTAGTTGTAGAAGCAGTGACACGGGTTTTTTCCCACACATGGTACCGAACTGCTGAATCAGTGTTTCCCAGTGAAACTCTGCCTGACAGGCACTGCCAGCTTTTCTATTTTGAGCAGATATATCTGGGTTCTACATACAACCACTCTGACGTAGGGATCTATGTGCCTGCCTGCTTTGATTTCTCTCTCAGTGAATATCCTCCAGGAAAGATCTTCCTGTTCAACTCACCTTGAGCTGTCTGAAATTTCGGTTCAGATTTGGTGAAGTGGCGATCCAAGAGTCCTCCCACTTTTTTCCAGCTGAAACAAAAGTTTTACAGGGAAGGAAGGTGCCACTGCCTTATTCTCATCCCCTATTAGCTATGCACTAGCGCAGCTCCATCATCTTCATTGCAGTGATTTTTAGTGTACAGTTATACAAGCAATGACTAAGATGTAGCTAGGGTGTGAACTTTCAACTCATCATGTGCATCCTGAGCACTGCCTGCAACTCACGCAGTAAAATGTGAAGCAACTAAACTCTCTATAAAAGAGGGATGAGATACCTTGAGTGTGCAGTAGGATAAGTACATGTCAGTATGTAGATATGGTAGAGGAGTCATAGACTGTGAATTTATGTCCTCACTATTTCTCTGTGAGCCTGTATTCTGAGTCTGCACCAATGAAGCACTGGGTATTCCTGGATACAAAAGAATATTTTTGAGTTCCTAATACAAATTAAATATTCCTGAATACAAAACCACCAACAATAAAATCTGATAGCATTTTTTAAATCATCACAATGGGGAAAAATTGGTGATTCAAAGGATATAAACATAGATTTTTGCAACATTATTTATCTGGATAATAAATTCCAAAATCTTTCCTCTGCTTGTATTTCAGCTTGCCCTGAGACCGAAAAGCAATCTTGCTGCTAGTATCAAAATCCTGCTGCAGCAGGAAGGTGCTTGATGCATGTGAAGATGTGATTATCCATACGAAGGAGAGATCCTATAGCTGTGGTCATGCTGGGGTGGTGCGCTGACTCAACAAAACGTCCCCTGAGAATTTGACAGCTGCATGGCTTGCAGTTTCAGAAATCCAAGCATCTTTCTGGGTATTAGTCTGGAGGCTGTGGACAAGAAAGAAGCTGCAGAGCAGTGGATGAGGGATTAGCAAGTGCGCAGAGGTCACGGTATTAAACAATATGTAAACTTCACTGTTTAGGTCCTGCCACTGTAAACAGGGTTAGGAGTTGACCAGAGCTATTTTCCTCAATCTATGGTTGTCCTAGAGTCAGAATAGCAAATAATATTTGGTAGCTGACAACAACAGCCCATGATCAGAAACTTGTTTTGTGAATACCTGTATGTCAAAGGCTGGTTAAAAAAGAGCTCATAACCTAAAAACAGCAGGCAGGCAGAGGTCGTGAACACGGGCAGATGTAATCCAAGTCATGTGCTCTACTCTGCTGAGTTTTGGGGAGAGGAAAATAGGTCTAATGCTTTCTATTTCTCTGCTCACTCCTCCCCATGAATCTGTGCTTGATTAAGGTGTAGGTAGGCCAGCTTTGTATATTTAGCTGAAGAAGTTTAAGGAGCTACTGTTTGCTGCAGCTTTTAGCTACACACTGCTGTGACTGCTGCTGAAAGAAAATACATGAGTGCTCCTAGTGCACTTCAGGACAAATTAGTGGTGGTTTAAGCAAAGGCAGCTGGGAACTTCAATTGCAGCTATTTCTGCTGTTGTGATGGTCTTAGTGGCACAGGGAGGGAGGGACCTGTGGCAGAGAGGGCTCACGTCACCGCCGTTTAACACAGGAATAGGTAAATGAAGTGGCTTTGCACTTTGCCATTGCTGAAGGTTGCCAGGCATGTGGAGCTCCAACTCACTATTCAAGTCAAATTTATCTTCATCCAACAAGACAAATACACCCGACCCACACTAGTCCCCTTCAGTTCCCTTCATAGTTAATACAGAAATAGCTGATCTCTTTAGGGCCTTTCCTTCTTTGGTAAGATGAGACACATCACTGACGTTTCAACATCAGGCCAGTGACTATGAAGGGAATCCAGCCAGCCACATCGCACCTGGATTGCAGGCATCTCTAGTGAGTCCCTTCTTTCACCCTCTCCCCAGCGCGCTGCTGGGCACCGTGGTGAGTCTGAGTGCAGAAGTGTGGACCTGCAGGAGGGCAAATGCGAGACCTGCTGAAAGATTTTTCCTTCTCGGACAAATTTATTGTAGCTTGCATCCCTTCACTGACCGAGCTGGATTAAGTCTCCATGACGGGAAGTCAGCAATGTAGATTTATTCAGACTTGTTAAAACGGTGGCACACATCCCAAGGAAGACAAATAGCCTTTTGTGAGATAATTTGCTAACACTGTTCCACCCTAACATGTATCTGTCCTGTTATCGCATGACTAATATGGACATAACCCTGTGCACTTTTATCTGACATCCATACGTATGTCAGCCTGATTTGTGTCTTGCTTGGTTGGGTGAAGAAGCCAATGGACTTGTGCCCAAGCAAAACCTGTTGAACTGAGATCAAAATCTGGTGTGTGTTTTTAATTCACTCCTCATACTTATTTGAAATAAGTGGCTTTAGTTCATAGGAATGTTTGCAGAAAGGCTGTATTTCATTTGGTCGTTTCTTTAAACATATGAAGAAGAATTCACAGAATACTCACTCACTGTCAACATTACAGTAATTTCTGTTAGTCACATTGTTCTTTTGGTTAAAAGGATGATGGGCATCTGATCTGGAAAAAAATCTACCTGTGAGTAATCCTACACAGTGAGTAATGAATAGTGGATGAATCTTGTTCTTGTACCACTTTTTAAAGAATGCTATATATTTCTATAGCATTTTAATAACTAACCTGATGTAAATAATAATCTAATGTAAATAACATTATGACTCTCCCTGCAGTAGGGAAACTGAGGTGCAGGGCAAGCCAGTGTCTCTGGATGAGAAGTCCTGGATCCTAATTCAGCAAAACTTCTACTGAGCTTAAACAGAAGGCAAAGAGGCCTTTCCATTTCAGTACTAATGTGGCATTTGGGACATTTAATTCTAGCTGTGCCTTTGCCGCAGATTTCCTGTGTGCTTTTACCTTCTTTTGATGAACAGTAGGCAATAATGTTGCCTTTACAAACCACCTGCTTGGGCTGTGAGAGCTTCAGGGATGGGAAGGATTCTTTCTCAGGCACTTGACTAGCGCTTACCACAAGCATGACCTACTCCTGCCTCTGCTCTCAATATCAGGGGACAGGCAGAAGATTTCCAAACAAATTTTGGATTCAAATGTAAGTTTTTTGATTGCTTCAGAACAGCTGATTTTCACAAAATCAGCCTCCTTGGAAGACGAATGCTTTTCCTTTCCAGCCCAGACCTGAAAACTTTTGATTGTGAAGTTTTGGACAGAGAGATCCACTCTCTCCATACAAACATCACATATTGTCACCTCTTTACAGTGAAATCCAGCCTCCAAAAAAGCATTAATTAAAATCTCACTCAATGGATAAACAGCCAGCTCCAGCTATATCCTAGACACAATTCCCAAAGGTACTTACCTCCCTTTCTTCGAAGCAAAACAAATCAAGACATCCCACAAATACTTATCAGTGTTTGTGCCTCAGTGGGAGATATTTGAGTCAGCTGGCATTTCTTTGCTATTTACCCACATGATTAGGACAGGCAGGTTTGTGTTGGTGTTGCGGTACCACCCTTCAGAGGATGATGGCTTTCCTTTTATGCTGGGGTGTCTCTGCTCTTGCAGGATAGCTTCTCTGCATTGACCTTGTTAGAGCTGATTGATAGCACAATTCTATGTGAGAATCAGCGCTCTCTTCTGGCTTGTACAGGTGAAACTGCACAAGTAATTATCTCTTCTGATAAATAAATAAAAACTCTAAAACCATTAATGTGCTGCTTAAGGAAGCCAGAGATACGTGATTAGAAGTAGATCCTTGACCAAAGTGATGCAGCAGCTACTCAAAAGCAGTGATTTCTTCTAAGCATTATTAAAAAAGTAAATACATTCTGTCTTTTTATGACATTTAGTAGGGAATAAATCCATACCTTAGAAGCTACCTTCCTGCCGAGACCCATGAGTTTCTGCTTTCCCCCAACAAAGCTGAGGTTAGGTTAGAATTCTTCCATCCTTCCATCTTCTTCCCCTATCACAAAATGCTTTAATCAAAATAGAATGAAACTATATGAAGTTGTAACTATTTCTACCAGAAGAAAAAAAAGATATTGAATTGTTTTGTACTGTAAGATTTTTATATTTGTTTCAAGATAAGTTCAAAATGCATTTTTATGACAGAACATTTTTTTTAAGAAAAAAATTATCTAAAACCAAAATTAAATGTTTTGATCCACATGAATCTTTTATCACCATTTTAGTTCCTGGAAAACTCTGAGAGAAAAACCACTTTGTTGTGATTCAGAATAAGGACTAATTTCTGAATGCTGGAATTCCCCTGGGAGTGCAAACTGCAAGCACAGGGCAGCTCTAATCACAGCTTTCCCACTCACTGCCTCTGCAACTGGTATTGCAGTGGAAGTGGTAGAAACTACATGGCAATTCGATACAGAATCACTCTTGCCCTGTTACACACATCCCTCTTTCATGCCGATCTCTGCATTTTTGAAATGCTTATGTCAAGGTCCTTCTCATTTTCATTGCTATGTGCCTCCACAGTCTGCAATATCCACATGCTAGGAGAATCCCCAGTGAGTATGTCGCTTTACTTTTCAAAAATGACACTGCTAGTATTTAGTGGGAAGGAATAGGTGGCTTACAAAATAAAAAATTTTTCAAATCACAGAGTTTTTTTCATTCCTGACTATACAGTGTATTTTCTTAGCATTGCAATTATTTTCTTCTTATGATAACACCTTTTAACATTAAAAAAATATTTTAAACCCCTTTTTAAATCTGTTTGTGCTCCAGTGGAAAGAAAAAGGAAATCAAAGTTTGTCATTTCAATATCTAGGATATTTTAAGATCTAGTAAGACTCAGGTGGATTTTCCCTGGAATAGTAAGTTTGATGCTCACTCAGCAGTACGAATCAAAAGCAACCTTTCTGGTGGTCATTAGACCTCTTTCACCCACCCTTTAAACAGATGTAAATCAAGAGTAAACAAACAAGCAAAGAAACAAAAAATCAGTGGCATTATTATTTGGAGAACTAATCCCGCTGAGTCTGCATTATTGCATAATTTGGCAGCAGTGACTTCTTTACCCATGGATGAAGAAATTTGTTAAGGCTGAGGCTGAGCAGAAGAGCTTATTTTTGGCATAGCATAAATCAGACAATGAGTGCTTCAAAACACCATTCACACTTCCCAATTACTCTACACTACAAGGTGACATGGGAATTTTCACTGTTCATTATAAATCCTTCCAGGAAGACAGTAAAAGAGCTGCAACTGGGGGAGCAGGAGAGGAAAATGCCAATTAATAGCTGAATTACTGTGAAATAAGTACTCTTAGTGGGTTGGCTTTGATGTAGTGAATAGATTCAGGTGCAGAGAAGTGGATTTAATTACAGTGCATAGATTAAGGTAGACATGGAGAAGAGATTTGCTCTGCAGAGTAACGTCTCTTAGTTCATTTCTGGTGCATTTTCATTTTAGCTTACTTTTTGGCTCTCCCAAATATACATCCATGTATACATATACACACACACACTATATACATGTTTTACCTTGATGCTTCTAGAAACAAAGTAGTGTAAAAAGTTGCTTGGAAAATTTCAGAGCACCTGGGACACAAATTTACAGTCTAACACAGCTGAGTTATTGCAAATTAACACATTTGTGGTCATCAGCTGTGACAAAGTCCTAAGATTTCAACTTAGTGGAGAGTAAATTCACTTCACTTATTTTTAGATGTCTACATCCCACCTAATATTCCCGAGATCCCTTGATAGTACAGAGATATGATTGATACAGTTTATTCTACATGTTTATTTTACGATAAGGTGAACTTTGTCCTAAAAGTGACCATTTTCCTCCACCAATCACCAAGCAAATGTAACTCCAAAACAGATTATGGCTACTGATAGATATGCAGAACACGTGCATTCTCAGTATCTCCCATCTGGTTCCCCTTTAGCTGCAACAGCCTATGCAGCACCATGACCAGTTGTCCCTCAGGCCTCTCAGCTGATGATTAGCTCTCTGAGATAGCAGAAGCAAGTAAGTATTAGAACTTTGGATGCCACAGCCTGGTAACATTGCCTGAGAAGATAAACCACACTGACTTCAGGCTACAAAACATCAGAGAGAACAAGTAACCTGGTCGTCTCTGTGAAATAAAACATCTGGCAGACAGGTGAGTCAGAGGAGAGGGAGCAATGACAAATGCAATGTCATCTGTCTTATCAAAATCCAAAAAGACTGTGAATCATAACTGCATTTAGAAAGCAAAACTGTTCTTGATGTGATCTAGAGTAGCTTTTGGTTTGCTGCAAGCTATACTGGGAAGCCGCTATCATTTCCAGCTAGCTGAAGGATCAGATAGATGGAAAGTCATCTTAGACCACCTATCTGATCAGTTCACATGTTTTGGGCCCAACATGATGCAATCACTAAAACTCAAGAAAATCAGCCACAAAAAGTGCTTAGTCCAATCATAAATTATGTACTTGAACATGATCTTGAAGAGTAGGGTGTAAGCTCCATCTTAGAGAAGAACGGGTGGAGGGATGAAGCCTGCAGGTATATTTGGTTATGATATTTTGCAAAAGGCACATACCTCAAAGCTGCTGGCAGTGTTAATTTTGCTTTGATAAGAGCTTAGCGAAGTAGTACATAGGGTATGACCATATGCAGCTTCAACCCTGACAACATTTCTGTGTGTGGGAAATTCCCCCAGTTTTGTATTTTTAAAGGAAAACAAAGGTTAAATTAGTCTCTGGGAGGATTATTTTTCTTTGACAGAATTTACAAAACCCTCTCAAGCAAAGGTCTTTCCCTGTAGGCCTTTCCACATCTAACTATGGAGTGAGTGGGAGTGAGTTATAGCCGTGTGCTGTAGGAAGTAGTAGAAGGAACTTCAGGAGAAGAGGCAGCAGCTTTTATCTGCACTAAACCCATAAACAAATACAATACAGTAATCTGGGAAATCTGATTAAGCAGCTGGTTATACTCCTTATCCCCATCACACGTTGCAAGGTCTGCTCCTCTACCATCTCGTCTCTCATTTATGGCCATCTACCCAATTCATTCAGCCCACCACTGTGTGACTGTGACCACCCTGAAGTCATATTAAGAACACAGTTGAATTGCATTTGGTCTTCACAGTGTCTCACTGGAGCCTCTTGTCCAAGACAAAGCATTAAATAGAGATTAAAATACATCAAACTGTATTTAAACTTAGGTTTTAATATATATTTTTGCATATGCATACAATATATGTACTATTTAATACATATGCATATATAATGTACATACATATATTACGTAAATAGAAATAGATGACTATTGATATATATATAAACATAAATACACATGAGTACATTACCACATGACAGTCTGGTTATATGGGTATGTGTACACAGAGATATGTGTGAAGATACACATACACATATTTATGTTTGGGCACACACAGGTACAACTATGTGTATCTGTATCTCCAATCACGGCCGTGTGTCTGCTTGTCCATGGCTATGCCAACTCACAAACATGAGCGCTAGAATATCTTGACCGGCTAAAGGGAGTGTGAAACACGTTGCAGTGTGTGATGGTGCTTGAACATTTACACACACACATGCATGTCTTCACATGTGTTTCTGAAACAAAATATTAATGACATTAGCATATTTGCTCTCATCACTTTTGTTTGCCAGAAAGTCTTTCTTGAAAGGCAAGATTATTAATTGGTGTGGGTTTTGGGTTTTTTTTTGTGACAAAGCAGCAACAGAAGCTGTGAGATTTAAGCAAATGTAAAAAAGTGCCATCTCATAGTCCATCAAACAGCTCTTGTCCTCTTGTCACACAGATAAACCTTTTATCTCGCCCTCCCAGATTCTAATCGAGGGTACAGTTTGCATGCTTCTTGTGTCACTGCAGCAACCAATTCAGCTGGGATTCCCTGTGCCCTGGGAAATAAATTCATTTTGACCCAAATGAGCATTTCAGAGTCTTGTTTTATCTTTTCACATTAACTTGTTGGTTATTACTTGTTAGTCAAGACAGCAAGAGTGCATTTACTCACCAAAGGGATGGGCTGCAAAGCAGACTGTATCTGTTTATTAGGAGAGTTTTGTACGCAGAAGAAAACCAAAACACCTCCTGGGAAATGTGGTTGTAAGACAAAGTTCTCATTGTAATTAAAAGACTATTTGAAATACTCTGAAATTTGAGGCCTAAAGAGTAAAGCTCCAACACTTTTACTACTTTAAAATTCAGTTTATAGTTTCCTGAATTTTCTCTATTATCCAAATATAGTCATGACAGTCTAAAAGAAATTTTACAGCTTCAAATTCTATCGTATTCTTACAATATTTGCACTGTTGCATATTCAAATTGTGTATTTCAGTTTGGCTGTGCACAATCAGTCATCTTTCCCAGTTTTGCGTTCACAATTAATTGCTCACACTGAAGACAGAAACCATATGACAAATATTTCATTGTCTCAAGTTAAGGCTTAACTCTTAAAATATAAAAATGAAACCTTTATGTCTTGTTTTTATTGTGAGTCTTATGATTCCTGATGATTGGTTCAATAGCCATGGTTTCTGAAATTGTTTACATCAGCTTTCATTCAGCCAACTCCAATTTCTAACTTGCAGGTTGCTGGCAAGCAGTTTGAAAAAAGAAGACCTTGGGCTACGTCTATACTCATAAACTGAATAAGTCTGGGGAACAAGGCTTAAGATGGTTCCTGGGTGATTTTTGCTCAGACAGCTACCTCTGCCTTGGGCCATTTCACTTGCTTGTCGGAGGCCAATAAATAAAAATCCACTTTTATTATTTTTACATTTCTTATTTTCTCTTGAGTATTTGAATGCTTGGGCATGCGTTATTGAGTGAAACAAGCACAAAGCTGTGGAGGAGAGTGAGCGGCTGGACATCACCTGCTTGGTGATGTCTCCAGCGTAGACATCGAGAGCTGATCTAGTTGCCCTCACCTCTGCTCATACACTTGGGAGAGACAGGAACATTTTGGCATGTGATTCTTGTGATGTGTTTTCACGCTTACTTTCAGATGAGGTGATGCCTAGTGACACATCTCCCTCCTCCAATGCCGGAAGAATAAGGCAGGCCAGGATGGTTTTGTTATGGAGCAGTAGCTCGTTACCTATCCTTACCACAAGAGGGGATTTCCCTTCTCTCCTCTCCAACTGATTGAAGAGGTTTTTAGGAATTTTCTTTTCCTTAAGCATTGTTCTTGTTAAAAATAGTTCACCACCTTAGGCCATGAAAGAAATTCTCTTCTGATCAGGCCTCCTGCCTCAAGCGACTAAATAAATAGCATCCGTTTGATGTAGCAAATGTGAAAGCTGTATGTTTACTTCTTCACTTTGAAAAAAATATATAATAGCAGCTACTGTTTTTTTCCCAAGGTTCATGTTGTTGTAAAATCAACACATGTTGGGGGGGGTGAGAAAAGTATACATTATAAATGTTTAAAATACTCCCAGTCACCCTGATTAGCAAGCATAACAAAGGGTGATAAAGAAACAGAAGACATCAGAAGTCACTGGCTTTGTTTTTGTTTTGTATTTTCTACTGTAAAATATCTGACATTGCCAAAAAAATAAGACCTGCTTTGAAAACCAGACATCTGTTTTCCGAGCCTTTGAGACTGCAAGCGTGAAATGTAGGAAGCATAAGAGTCCCGTCCCTGCAGCAGAACGTGAAATGCTATAAGAAAATAAAATCAAAATAAATATGAGAATCCACTTTATGAATCAAGGTTCCTCTTTAAAACTAATAGCTTTTGTGGAATGTATGTGACCCTCAGTTTTCAAACCTGAGCTTACTCATAGCCATCCACAAGGGCCTTCTCAAGGGACTCGCAGCTCAGCACCTCTGTGTGTAGCTGCACACAGTAGACATTTAAGTCTGCTCTGGTGTAATGATGCTCTTACTTCACCAACCTATCTAAGGATCGTCTAGAGGGGGATTAAGTGGAGTGATGAAGGTTGCTCACCTTATTTGCCCTCTTGTTCTCTTGCACTCTGAGGAATTAGAAATGAAAAGCCAGGGCTGAGCGTCCCAGTGCAGATTCCTCTTTTTTCCAACCTCATCCAGCATAACAAATCCATTAGAAATTCATATCTGGGCCCCAGATGGATCTGTAGATGGTATGATTGATGTAGTTGAACTGATGATCATAGAAATCAGTTACCTGTTGAAAGCGAGTCGTGGCCATGTTACACTTTTTCTTTCTTTGGGCAGTGTTTATGAGTGTTGGGATTAATCTGAGGGATCTTTGAGGACCTGGTGCAAAATCCCACTCCGCCACGGACCTTGAATCAAGAGCCAAGACAGTTTCATACTCCTGTGACCCATTTTTGGCATTCTCATCACACATGCATTCACTCAGTCTTTCCTAAGTTACTGTTTTAATATATACAGACTTGAATTGTTAGATTCCTTTCCTTGGAATTAATTTTTTCTTGATTTTCCTCTCTTGAGTAGACCCAACTCATGAGTGCATTTGCTAATATGCAGCTTTGCAGGCATTAAACACATGGACAATCCCTTTCTATTCTACAGAGCAAGCATACAGGTAAGCAGAGCTGTACATGTTTTCAGGACAGGGCCACAATTTATTATTTTCTTGCAGTCCTATTATTTCATTAAATCATTACACTGTTTAACTGTATAATAAATATTTTACCACCTTCTATCTTTTACATGGCACATCAGCCCAGTGATATGGCCAGCTTTAGTTTTAATATTTAATTTATAATTATCTAGTTATTACTACTGAGCAATTTTACTGCTCTTGAAGATTCAGGCTTGACTGAACCACAGTGGAATTTGCTGCAGTGCAAAGTCCGTGCTATTACAAAGCAGCAGAATTAGCTTTTCCAGGAAACGGTGGTGTTAAAGTGTTGGAAAAGTTGACTACACTCTGATCTGTACATTTGATACATTTAACAAGAAGAGGCTATGCATTTAATGAGAAAGCTTTTCCTGAGTTTGAAGACCACCGCCTTGTTTGCTGTTGTTCCTGTCCTTTCAGACCTCAGTGGGCTGGTATATTTTTCCATATCACTTGACAAAAAAAGTTGAAGACATTTAGATATCTAAAATTACGTTATGTGAACTTCCTCTTAACTAAGCTGCCTGTACAGTCAATGGAGATAGGTAGATGGTTATGAGGCCAGCAGAGGAATGCTTTATCCACCTAAGATGCCAAACTTAGGTACTAACATGGAGTTAGGGAGCACTTCTCTCTGGTTCCCTCCAAAGGTGCTTCTGTCCACTGAATAGTCATCTTGGGCATTATCAGAGGAAGTTTGGTTTGCTGCGTACCTAATACACAGATGTAAGTTAGTGGTAGCATTTAGACTGGATCCTACATATTGTGTATCAAAGAAGATTCCTGACATCAAAATCACCCCTGTCTAGTAAAGCATGGGACCTTTTTCCATCAAATAGCAAACTTTCCAGGTGTGTTGCATGTTTTATTGATGTTTATTTGATTAATATGGAGTTACAGCAATTAAAAGCATGAGGCTCATTTCAGATATGTCACTAAATAGATCTCTACTAATAAAAAGGTGAAAACATCCAGCAGATTAGATCTGAGCTGCAGAAAAATTCCTAGATAATTCCTCATTTATTAGCAAAGTGTGAGTAAATCGTGCTGCTGCTGTAAAGATTTCCCTTGTAAATCACGAGGTTTTTGCATTTTTTAACATATTTGGTGAGATAGCTCAGAAGAAACATTGAACCCTACTCTCTCCTGCTGCTCGTATTCATCATTTATCAATTGCACAACCAAAAATTTTGAATGCTCTGAACTTTCCATCCACTGACAAGAAGACAAGAACATGCACACAGAGAATTTATATTTTATAGCACAAGACCAGAATAACTAAAGGAAAAATAGAAGTTGATGGAGAAAATGTCAGTGAGGATGTGGGGACAGAAAATCCTTAAGGTTAGACTTATCCCGCTTCCTTATACAAACAGAAGGATCATAAATCATGACACGGACTGCGGGTCAGCCAGGCGCAGAGAGGATACCTCCACTGAACTCTGCGGGTTTTGAGATCAAAATGAAGAGGTCCTGGAAAAGCTACTGCTTCACGCTTACAGAAACTAGTGAGACCTGGGGTTTAGATTCTTAATCTGTGTAAATTTTGGACATAGTTTGATGAAGATTTGCACCCCTAAAAATCCGGCACAGTTTTGTCTTAATCAGTTGATGCCTAGTAATAGGCAGTGATTTTATCCTGTATTGAAAGGTTCTCTCTTGGGCTTACCCTCCCTTACCCTAAATGAGAGAAAGTTTATATTACCTGCCCATAGAAAATCATAAGCGATATTTACAAAATAAAAGCTGGTATATTTTTTTTTAAATACCTAACGTTACAAATTAGAAATACACGTATACGTGTGTAATACTGCTTATTTAAAATATGTTAAAAATGTAATTTCTACATGCATGATTAATCGTTTTCAAGTGGAAATCTACCTCTAGTAAGTAGTTTAGGGTTAGAAAATTGGGCTTCAAAGGAATTTGGTATGCCTTCTTCACCTTTGAGATTCAAACACTGGAGCCAGGATTGAAAACCAAAGTATTTCAGGTGTCTGCATTTAAAAGACTTTGTTTATGTTAAGGCTTAGGTCACCTTAGCAGGTATGTTTTAACGAAAACATTACCTCTCTGTGACCTCTAGGATTTGAAGGTGAAAATGCAGTCACTGGAAAAAGGAATCCTAATTGTCATGGATGAAATCATCAGCATTAAAGACATTGTTTCTCATCCTTGTGAATGACTTAGTGCAACAATAAAGCTTGCTCACTTTACATGAGAGGGAACGGGGTGGCTTCTGACTAGTTGTCTGCCCTAGAATACACAATTCCAAAGCGTTAACAGAATTAAGGAAAGGCTTAAAAAGGACAGACCCTTAAAATGAGATGCAAAATTTTTCGCTGTATAACTGAACCTCAACCTGTGCTGCTCAAATATTAACAGAATTTGTGCTGATATCTCTGTTTTACAGGACATTACCTAGTTATTGGCGATTTATTTTATTCCCTGTTGCTCAAGGAATAATATCCAGTCATTACAACAAAATAAGGCGAAGTCACTTAACAATAACACACTTTCTGTAAGCATAGTAATTTACAAATTATGTCAGACATCTGGGACAGAGTTTCTTTCTGTCGAATATTAAATCTATTTAGCAGCTTATTCATAATGTATTTGCAACTTCAAAAAGAAAGGAAGAAAGGAAAGAGAGCAGAGGTTTTCCTACATTTTTTGCATTAATGAAACTGATGGCCCTTGTGCATTTTCAATAAGTCAGTTGAAGTAAATGACTTTTTACAACCCTTATTAACTTCAGTTGTCACTGGGATGTCATCAACAAGATATTCATTGCATTTCCAACTGGATCTTTTAAGTACAATAACAGAAAAATTGCTGAAATCCAAAACTATTTTTTTTTTTCTTGCAGGGGACAGGGAGGGTGGAAAGAATCTCTCGGTGCCCTAAATTCAGGTCAAGGCAAAATGGGAGGGAAAAAAAGCTAATGTTTCAAAATTGTCATTTTACACTAGTTTAAAAGCCTGAGTGATGAGCGAAATACATCATATTTCCACTCAAGTCTTGTGCTGTCTGAACAGAAAGATGGGTTTGCGAGCCTTTCTCATGTTACTTACCTAAAACAAAATCCAAAACTACACAGGACTCAGCAACACATATCTCCTGGTGTCTGAGGGAGTCCTGTTGTGGGAGGTGAGCAAACAGAGACTGTGTTTCTCTTTGAACCCAAGCTCACTTTGTCCAGGCATTTCCCAACTTGGAGAGGATCCAGCCTTAAGCTGGAAATGACACAGACCCATTAGTGCTGTCGAAAAGCATACCGTGGACACTGGGGATATGCCTGCATTGTCAAACTCACTGTTCCACTGGGTAAAGCTCTGGGATAGCTCACTCCAAGGACAACTGTCTATAAACTACATTGGGTAAGATCACACCAGCTTTGGATGCCTCGTCTCCAACATAATTCCAGCAGGTCTTCAACCCGCTGACATCACCTCATGTCCTCGTGCCCCAACACCAAGGCAATATCCTTGCGTGGCTACAACACCCTGTCCACCCCTTTAGTGGTCTGTGTCTTCACATTGTTTGAGCGGTGTGAGTTCAAAATCTCCACACATGCAAAAATAGTTGTATCTGTGGGCTACCAAGGTTCCTGATGGGAGTCAAAAGAGACACGGGACATGTGCAGTCTGGCATGAGTGTATGTAGTCTGTCTGGGGGAAGATTAGTTTGAGCAGTGTGGACAAAACCCTCACTGTAAAATTCATTCTGGGTGAGGGATGGCTCTGTGGAGTGGGTGACCTTCACTTTCTGGATGCTGCTAGTGACAGGGTCAATGGCTGTGTCTCTCCTACACCAGTCCCATGTTGCTGATCCAGTGTGTTAGGCTGCCTTTCTCTGAGGATATGGTCTTGAGGAGATACATGCCAGTTTGGCACACAAGTGCTGTTCAAGTAAAGGATTAAGCAGTTTGACACAGCTCCCACATGTGAAGACCAACTGAGTTTGAACATTATTTTGGTGAGTATTCCATCTCTCATGGAAGAATTTCAACAACCTTCTTTGCCTTTTTCATCCTACCACAGACTGAGTTACTGACCCCAGTGATTCCCCTATGTGAGTTCCTAAATCCCTTTTCTACACTAAATATAGGGTAGATAACGGAGCTCTATAGAGTGCTTCACTGGTGCAAACTTGAGGCCAACAGAATCATAGAATAGCTTGGGTTGGAAGGGACCTTTAAAGGTCATCTAGTCCAAACCCCCTCCAATGAGCAGAGACATCATCAACTCAACCAGGTTGCTCAGAGCCCTGTCCAACCTGATCTTGAATGTTTCCAGGGATGGGGCATCTACCACCTCTCTGGGCAACATGTGCCACCGTTTCACCACCCTTATTGTAAAAAATTTCTTCCTTTTATCCAGTCTAAATCTACCCTCCCTTAGTTTCAAACCATTACCCCTTGTCCTATGGCAACAAATTTGTCCCCACCTTTCTTATAAGCCTCCTTTAAGTACTAATGTCTGCAACAGGTGTCCCCGGAGACTTCTCCAGGCTGAGCAACCGCAGCTCTCAGTCTCTTCTCACAGCAGAGGTGCTCCAGTCCTTTGAAGTGTTCCATTCCAGACCCCCTTTCTTCACTATTTCAAACAGACCTCATTATCATACCACCAGAACAGAGGAATGGTAGCATGTACTTGCCACAGGGCTAGCTGAAGGAAAGACTAGGATAGGAAGAGGGAAGGAGTCAGGTGATGAGATATGGTCCTAACAGGTACAGAGGGTGAAGGGACAAGGCCAGGCTATAAAAGCAAAGAATTCCCCCATGTAGGGGGTGCAATTGGTTGGGCTACAAGCATTTGTGCACTTGCAGCCACAGCTGTACCCCATTCCTAAGTCCCCATGCATGTGAATGTCATTTTGCCTGCCTGCAGCTCCTCTACACAGCTGCTGTTCTGCTTCCCCTGAGACCAGCTTTCAAGTAAGAATGGGCTTCTGCTTCAGTTTCTTGATCTGGAAAATGAACTCTCTTCCTAAACTATTTCTGGGTCCAAATGTATGCTTGCTTCTGCCATTATAGCTTTGACACCAGGAACATGCAAGGTTCTTGCAAGGTTCCTGTCAGGGAAAGGAAGAATCAGAGACTACACCTAGAAGGTGAGCTGAAAGGAGGTGAAAAGGTAAGAGAACAGCTCAGACAAGTTTAAGATGTGACTGCAACACACTTAGTTTGAAAGTAGCTTCCTCAGACATTGCTGACAGCAGGGAGTTTAGCAGAGTTATAGCTTTGCTCCTCTGGTAGACTTTGCAATTTGGTCTTCTCTCTGCAGTCTCCTGCATGCACTACACAAACAAGTTAGCTGGAATTAGCTCAGAGGTATCCACACGTGGTGTAGTCACACCTTGTCCTGCCTTAAGTCACAAGAATGGAAAATATCTACAGCTTCTTCCTGGAATGAGAAAAATAGCCTGTTCCAGTTCATTAAGGTCAGGACACCTCTGGAAGCTTGAAGAGGCAGGAAGTTTTAACTTTGAAACTTCTTTGTATAAGGGAGAAGAGTTCTTTGTGTTTGGCTGGAGAACAACAAAAGTCTTTGCTTTAATAACATTCTAATAATGTGTAATATTATATACATTTGGCTAGTAAAATGCACCACAAATTGCTTTTGTGTAGCACTGGAGACAAATAGTACAAGGAAGGAAGTCCAGTGCTTGGCCAAATATGCAATTAGCTGCCACCCTGAAGCAGGATTTGAGATCAGTGTATTATCTTTTCAGGATTAAAGAGGTGGCAGTGAAAAGTAGGAAGCCGTATTAAACAGAAAAAGACCTAAAGATTTAAGAATATTTGTGGTGGAACTCCTCACTCGAGACACAAACTAGTGTGCTGCCCAGACATAAGGAAGTAGGGAGGTGAAAAGAGCAAGGAATCTGAGTTTGTCCTCAATCCAGTTGGATCCTATAGGCAAAACTGTGTGACCAGGTGAAGTCATATGGTGGTAATCCAGGCAGAACTGCCTCCTTCAAGTAATTTCCATGGCAGTGAATTCAGAAGTGCACCCATTCTCTTGGTTGCCTTTCAAATCAATTGTAACACTCCTGGAGGCTCCAGTGGCATTTTACTTTGGTTTTCATTTGAATCCGCCAGCAATTTTGCCATCAGCCTTGGTGTAAACAAGATCAGGATCTAAATCTGGGGTAGGTTTTCAGCCAGTATAAATTACCCTCATTACAAGATAGGACTGCAGGAATTCCACTTTCAAGCTGCAACAATTGCACCATGCGGCTATGACAGCTCTGCCTTAGGGGCAGGATAAATTGCCCCATACAGCAATGGCATTTTTTGTCTATGTAAGTTCTGCCCCTTGTATTAGAAAATACCTACTCAGGTGGAGCTTGCAATCACATGCATTAAACCCTTGCTTCCACTAGACTGAAGTCAGCAGGGCTTTTGTCACTCACATCAGCAAGGGTAAAATTCAAGTCTTAGTCAAATGATGGGAGAAAAACATCTATATGAAATCACGTGTTTCAAAATAAAAAAATGTATCAAGCCTATAGCATCAGATTTGAAAAATATTCTGCCCTGTATTTACTGATGGTGTGGTTACAGATAGCAAGAGGGCAAGATTTAAACCTATCGTAAACGTTAAATTCTTATCTCTGGCCTGTTCCTTTTATTATGTCTATTAAGAAGTTGATAAAATAACAATAATTAAAAAAACAGCTTCTGAGAAACAGATTCTGAAACAAAATAAAACACAAGCACTCATCTGCCAAAGAAGACTTATACTTATGTGAGCTGAAGGTTGATGTCAGACAAATTTCACTGAAGAGATTTACAAACATGATGTAACTCTGACAAGCTGGGCTTTGTGTCTTGGCAAAGGAAAGTTTAAGAAAATACCCGTGTACACAGGCACACATACAAACAAACACCCATATATATTATGTCTTGGGTTTAAAGGTTTATTGCTCGAGAAAAGTTATTGAAAGAGATTATGTGTCTCATCTTGTCTCTGTTTAAAAATAGAGCACTTATATGTGCTTTTTATTAGCTTGTTTTAGGATTACCTTAATCCTGCCCAAAATTTTTTACCACTTCCCCATAATGCAATTTGCAATGGTAATCTGTTTGTGAAGGGTGAAGTTAGAATAATCGTAAATATCTTTCCTACAGAACCTAAAAACTAAAACCAAAAACTACAGCTTAGGGGAGCTTTGGTGTACTGAAAACCAAGCTTGCAAAAACTAACCCTGCAATGGGTAACACTCCACATCATGTCACTGAACCACGGAAAGTTTCGAAGTGTGGGATAAACCCAAAGAAACTTCTGTTTGCTGGGAAAATCCTGCCCTTCTTTCATTTTCATGTGGTCTCATGGGTATAACTGAGGATGATTTGGATCCTTATGTGGTTTTCCACATAGATGTAGTCATTTATCTTAGAGATGAAACTAACATACTCTATTTTTTGTTTTATTTAGAGAAGATTTTGAAGACCTTTCTTGAAATTATTTAAATATGATCCTTATTTCAAAAGCTGAAGTCTGCTGAGTCTGTGTGTAGATCTGGCAATGGTTTCAAATATGGATATGGACACGCCATGTTGTACCAAGCTGTCAAATGCCCTCCTGTCCTGATCAGAGATAAGTAGGGATATGTTACACCGCCCATGTTTAATCCATGTACACAGATTTCCTTCACATGGAAACTGTGGGGATGAAGAGATCTGTGTCTACGTGGGACTCGTGTCTGTTCAGCATCAAGTCACAGCTAAAGCATCCCCAGGCCTGCTAGACTAGACATAGCTTGGATGTTTTGCAGAGACATACTACCACTTAAAAAGTGGTTAAAATCAATCCATTTAGTAAATAAATAAGAAAGTAATCTCATCTATTTGTAACTGAAAACCTGATAGTGAGAAGTCAGTTAACTATAAATTGTCCAGTTCAAGAGTGAGTAGAATCATAGAATTGTAGAATCATAGAATCATAGAATTGTTAAGGTTGGAAAAGACCTCTAAGATCATCATATCTATCCATCAACCCACCACCACCATGCCTACTAAACCATGTCCTTAAGTGCCACATCTACACTTTTGTTGTTTTTTGTTTTGGTTTTTTTTTTTTTACATCTGCACCTCCAGGGATGGTGACTCCACCACTTCCTGGGAAGCTTGTTCCAGTGCTTGACCACTTCAGTAAAGAAATTTTTCCTTATATCCAATTTGAACCTCCCCTGATGCCGTTTCCTCTCATCCTATTGCTGGTTACCTGGGAGAAGAGACCAACACCCGCCTCACTACAACCTCCTTTCAGGTAGCTGTAGAGAGCAATAAGGTCCCCCTCAGCCTCCTCTTCTTCAGCCTAAATAACCCGAGTTCCCTCAGCCACCTCTCACAGGACTTGTTCTCTAGACCCTTCGCAAGCTCTGTTGCTGTTCTCTGGACACGCTTCAGCACCTCAATATCCTTCTTGTAGTGAGGGGCCCAAAGCTGAACACAGTACTCCAGGTGAAGCCTCACCAGTGCTGAGTACAGGGGCACAATCACCTCCCTGCTCCCGCTGGCCACACTATTCCTGATCCAAGCCAGGATGCCATTGGCCTGCTTGGCCACCTGGGCACACTGCTGGCTCCTGTTCAGCCGGCTGTCGACCAGCACTCCCAGGTCCTTTTCCACTGGGCAGCTTTCCAGCCACTCTTCCCCAAGACTGCAGCGTTGCATGGGGTTGTTGTGATGCAAGTGGAGGACCCAGCACTTGGCCTTGTTGAAAGTCATACAGTTGGCCTTGGCCCATCAATCCAGCCAGTCCAGATCCCTCTGCAGAGCCTTCCTACCCTCGAGCAGATCAACACTCCCACCAAATTTGGTGTCATCTGCAATGACAGAGGAGAAAATTCCATTTACCTGGCTGTACGCTGATTTCAAGGAAAGGTGTTTTGCCATTCAGTCCAATAGCTGTTGGACCATGACCTCTTGACAGTAAGCACTGAGCCATGAACAAGTAAAAGCATGGGCATGCTCATTTAATTTAAGCACATGACTAACATTTCACAATGAATTGCCTTGTCATGTCTATGGCCCATCTACCAACCATTTGGAAAAACAGTGGGAAGAGCAATGGTAGACTGAGTAGAAGAGCATGTGGAAACTACATCTTTCCTTATGTATTCTTCTATTCACTTTTCACTCGAGATCAATATTTAAGTTCTAAGTTAGACTTTTGTTTTCAGAAAACGCTAATCTTACACTCTCTGGATTTCAGCTGCGAAACAGAGAAAGCAAATATGCACACAGTGACTTCAGTGAGCACAATGGATGCTTACAAAGTGGTCCAGGTATGTCAGAGTGGAAGTGAGGGTGAACTGAAGGATGTGAATCTTGACAAAAGTCCAATTCCAAATTCTGGAGCCACTATCTGAGTTAGTCTGGAAGTTTCCATGGGGACTAAATGTGGGCATGAGCATCTAAACCCAACTCTGTTTCCATTGCAACCCAGACTCAAGGAGAAGACTGGCCTGCGGAACCGAGAGGCCTCACAGCAAAGGCAGTAGAAAGCTGAGCAGAGGGCTGAGACTTGAGCCAAAGGTCTTTTAAATGGAATAGGATATTCTGGTTTGATACTGTGGATCTTCGAGGCAACTGATCTGCATTAGAATAAACACAAGTCTCTACCTCTCTCCCTGTCTTTGTCACATATCCCATCTTTATCCACATTTTATAAATCAGTTGTTATTGTTTTACTACAGACCTGAGTCTCCACAAATATCACATGCCCAGTGCACAGCATGAATGGTTTGGCCTTCCAGGTGCTGTCATACAGCCAACACAAAATTATCCATCACAATTTTCTGAACAGTGGAATAAAATCTTCCTGAAAGGGAAGAATTAAACATACACCTGGGCAGGGAAGAGGATGACAGATGAAGGAGTGGAAAAAAAAAAAGGTGGGCTCATTAATCTGTTCTAAAAATAAATCCTTATCACTTATGCATTTCAGTTACTCCTTCAGCCTCCTTGTTCTATATTTAAACAAATCTGCTTCACATGTGCTTTGCCAATTAGCTGGTGATATTAACTGTTCAACACTGTCTGTTAACACATGGCACTGCTGAACAGCATGAGAGACAAGCTTGACCAGGAAAGATAGTCATTCATGAGGCACAATTTTCTCTCTATAACTCAGAAGTAGAAAGATAAGAAAGTGGCACAACAATTGACCTAGGTTGTACATCAAGGCTAAATAGACACAGAGTAAATTACAGCCAATTGAGACAAGCTACTAACTGTTCCTTTAGCAGCCCATAATGTCAGTAATTCTATTACGATGATTGCTAGTTACGCAATGCAGTTGCCATGTAAATTATTCTTCTTTAATTCCTGTCTCTCTGTCTTTAAGCATTGTGAAATCTGTAGCCCATTGATGGAATAGATACATATAGGGGCCAGAAAGGGTCATTGTGCTCATCTTGCAAGAGACACTTGCAAACTGCATAAGCATAGACTTTCCCTGAACAGACTCCTGCTTTAACTAGAGAGCAACATCAAAATAAGTGGTTAATCTCTGGTCTATCATGCCACAGGAAAAAGTATTGTAATATTGCAGTGGTATTAATCTCTTGCAATGTGATAAGTTAAAAGTTTTTCAAACTGAGCTAGAAAGCATGGAATTAGTGCTAGAATAGCAGCTATGCTTAAACACCTGAATTAAGCACTAGATTTCCATCAATTATAATGGGAGCTTGGACAATCTAAATCACCTACATGAAGATGTCTTAAACTCTGAGCTGTAGCCCACCCTTTTCATTGCCTAACCACACCTATTCCCAACTAAAATGCCTTGGGATATCCTGCCTGTCTTTTCACTGCTTCTCCAGAAAGGTGTGAGTTTCTCCTGGATTTTGTATTGTTTCTGCTAGTCTTTTGTAGGTGTTTCTGATGCCCTATAACATTTCATTTGGAAAGCAACTAAACTGAGTCCCCACAGTTACAATGAGAGAAGGCTACCCATCACGTTTCCAAGTTAAAACTAAGCTAAGCTATGGTAAAAAAAGGTGTGCCAACGTATGGAAGCATGGAGCAAAAATGAGAAAAGAAATTAGATTTCTTGCCAGCCCGTCACTTATTTGTTGAGTACTAATGGGTAGGTGAAATCACTGTCTACCTCAGTTTACTTATCTGACAACTCTGACTTCATCTGGAGTCTAGTGGTAGTAAAATGGATTTGGAATGTAATTTTTGTGACACTCTTGTGAATGAGCTTTTGCTGTCTCTTCTTGGAGAGAACGGGAGAGTTGCATTTTGGGTCAGGCCCTAGATTAAGACTTTACAGATCGCAGTTGTGTTTCTGTTCTACTGTTGGTTTCCTGAGTGATCACGGCAAGTCACTAAGGGTGGGATTCATCTTTCATATTTTGTAGGCATCCATAGGCAGTCATCTCAGCCACTCAGGTCACTGAATAGTTATCTAGACAAGAGGGCAGCATCAGTCTCTGGAAGTGCCCCTATAAATCAAGGATCTCTAGAAGAAGTCTGACTTAGCATAAGTGAGACTGAATGACCATTTAGACACAGAAACAAAATAACATTATGATATACCCTTTCCCCTTGCTTAATTTTTAACTTTTTTGCTTGTCTTGTGACACATTGGAAAGTAAACAGCTAGATGCCGTGTGCAAAGTCAGAGCTGAAGGGCATTTCCATCATAGCAAGTCCATAATATGGCCATGCTCTGTTCAGTCTGGCTTCTTTTCTTCTGTTTCTCAGAACATAGCTGACAACAACTGAGTAAACGCTGAGCTACAGCTAGCGACAGGAAAGTAACTGCTATCAGACAGAGTATTTGTCCCAAAAGAGGTAATTCTGTGGGGGTTCTAGCCTTCTGAAAGAAAAATGCCATTGATACATCCATACAGATCTCTCTTCCAGTACTGATCAATACTAGTTCCATGCTAACTCTCTTCAAATCAGGAAACATTATGCTTGACAAAGTACAGTGCATACACAAACCCATGTTTTCATTTAATTGTTTTCCAGGCCCCAAGAAGGTCAAAGCCCAAAACAAGGGAAAAATAAAGACAAAAATATCATTCAAATTATCAAATGGAAGAAAAATTTTGTTTAGTTCCATGGTGTATTTAAAACCAGAAACAAAGTTCTCTTATTGTGTAAGTTTTCATAGTGTAATTAATGACAGACTGTAAAGACATATGAAGATGTTCAGAGGATTTGGCAAATGAGAAGCAGGCTCACTCTAGTTGTTTGAATTACTGGCACGTGGAAAATTGGTGAAGAAATGGAAATATTAAACTTCCAAGAAGAATAGTTGATGTCTTCTGATGACATCAAAGAGCTTGTTTACAAAGAGGTGGGTCTAGGTTGCTAAAACACAGGTGCCTGGGCTCTCTGAGTACCCTGGAGAAGCTAAGAGATTTCCATGACATGACACAGGATTTGTGGGAGACCTGTGCTACCCCTGCAGTTGCAGCAGCTGGTGAAAGTGCAATATCTTATGTATACGCCCAAAATGAGTGTGTTTAGGCAACTGAATCCTACTTGGTATGTCAAAATCAAAAGCCAGCAATTACTTGGAATTAAAACCTATTCTACATATGCAGCTGGCATGAGCATTGTGCAATGGGTGAAGGCAAATGGTTGCATTTAGTCATGCAACATTAGAGAAGCGTAAATATACTACCTGTCTTTACAGACAAAGTTTAACACTGCAAACTGTCTGTATGGACAAGAGAAAGAGAAGGGCATGATTCAAAGGTGAGGGCTTTTGGATGCATTAAATAATGCTCTGAAGAATCCTTTTTTCCCTTGTTGTCTACAAAGGATCACAAGCAGGTGCTTTACATCAAAAAGGCTAGATGGCTATGGTCAGACTGCAAATACTGGCCCTTCTCTGGTCTGGAAAACTGTCTCTTTACAGCATCAAATTCTTCACAGATGTTTACAGACCTACACAAGAGAGAAGATCCTAGATGTTTCAAAATCCTAATCCTAAATTTGACACTGCTACTCCTGTACTGTGGGAAACTCACATAAACACCCCTTGCTGATTTGTAAGAGGTGACTGTGCACAGCTACCTTCCTTCCCTGTAAAGTTCTGTGAAGGATTAGGGATAGAGTAACATAAAGCCCTTTGAAGTATAACCAAAAATGTCATAAAAGAGCTAAGGCATATTGTTAACGAATGTGTTCATGGAACATGTTGTAAGAAGAACTACTAAGTCTTAAGTCATACCAAGACACTTTATAGAGCATGTTATGTGAGTTGGGCAGCCCTGAGCGAAGTAAGCCCACTTGCGTGGTCTCTACTTATATGTGTACACAGAAATGGCTGCAGGAAGCCTAAATGCACAGAAATGTCAGCCCACAGTGTCCTGAATGAGCAAAAGGACACCAAGTCAGAGGAAATTCGTGGCACATCTAACCAGTTGACACAGATGACATCTGACTTACATCTCTAAATGCAGGGAAGGATGGTTGCAACTCCAAAACCTCAATAGAGGCCTTCAGGATCTAAATCCTTCTGCAAGCACTTGCAATTGAAAAAAAGGGATATCAGCTGGGAATATGAAGGATGGATGTGGTGTGAGAGGTGGTTTTATCTGATTTCCAGACATTCTGGGTGTTAGGGATATATCCCAGATAGAAGTGTGGCTATGCCTGTTTGGGGAAAATGCACAGACAGCCTCAGATGAGGTTTGTGGCAGAGACCAGTACAGCAAAAACACTGCTGTTTGGTACCCTCAAAGACTGCAGAAGCTATAAAAGTGATAAGTGTTTGAGATAAAGTGAGAAATTTATGGCAAAATTGAGACCAGAACCATAGTTCCCTAGAAGAGAGAAAAATGTCTACATCTTTTAATATGGACATTATAAAGTTTTGAAATTGCTTTCCTTCATGTTTTAAAGAAGAGTTATATGGGCTTTATTTTCAGACAAACTGATTTCCTGTGCTCTGTAGCAAAGGACTCAGCACTAAGCCTAGTCTGAAGCCCATGGGAATGGGAGGTTCACAAATTATGTATTAGACACACAGTAGGCCGCTGCTGCCCATTTTCCCCTTGTCAGTACCTCCAGGTTGTGCTTAGGTATGAAGGTAGAAGCTGATTGACTGGATCTGTCATGAAGTAGCTGGCACTGAAGACTTGTAGGAACACATGCTGCTGTAAAGATGAGGATGAGTAATCCGATGAAACCTAGACCAGCTGGAACATGCCGTGACCTGTCACGTGTTATGTGACCTGATAAACTGACACAACCCAACCACTCCAACTAAAGCACAGAGTTTCATGCTCTGGATGAGAAGAACGGTACAAGGTCTCCAGCAAGCTCTGGATCTATCCTACTGGGATGTGAGACGTGCCTTCATGGTGTCCTTTGTTGACTGGGGGAGCTTTGAAGGCAAATTTGAGCATTGTGCCGGATGAAGTCCAAGTCTATTTGTAATCATCCTTTTCTGCTCAGTTTGTTTTGAAAATCTGCGTGAATTAAAAGCTATTAAATCTTAACTCATCCCTTCACACATTTGATTTGAAAACCTTTGCCATTCTTTTATTCCTAAAAATGATTTGTTAGCACTGTTCTTTGTAAAAGTGTAATTCATTATTACTGGGTTGACACCAATATATAATCCCGTTGTGATCTTTCTTATGGGGACTGTGGGAACCATCATTAAGCCACTTTGGAGCAAGCACACCTGTGAAGCAGGTAAACATTTATTAGCCCTTTTTAAAAAAATTAATTAAAAAGTGTTTGTTGTGTTGTGTGCACATTTTCTTTTCCTTGAAGGCACAGAGAGATGAAGCAACCACGACCCACATTATGAAATTAAAATGCAATTATTGCTTTAAGTAAAACAAAGCCCAGCCTCACACAAAAGGTGTGGAAACTCAAATTGCTAAATGATCCGATCGCAGTCACACTTGGTAATCAGCTCCAATGGATTTTGGCAGGGCCCTGCTATGAATTATGATGGGAAAATTAAAAGGCATGTCTTGTCCCATGCCGTTGCCATGTAAATGTATGCTTCATGTGGAGATATAAACACTCGAAAGATCTTGAGTTACGCTGCCTGTGAGTAATTGCCATCTCTATAAGCAGGCTGTTTGGAGTTGTAAGAAATAGGAAAATTACTCCTTTTGTTCAAGATTTGACAATGTGGAAGAGCTCTGCCAGACCTGTCTTGTTTAATCATGTTAGCTCAGCAGCAAAACGAACAGCTGCTTTTAAAGGGAACTCAGGGTTCCTGTAGGAGGAGGTTGTAATTCAGTGCGTGTTCACTCCTAAGCCATTTGCACTGTTATGCTGTTAGCATGAAGAGCCTTGAAGGGATTCCAGGCTGCATCATTTTTAGGAGGAAGGAAGAAATCTTCAAGCTGTCATGTTTCTGAGACACCCACATGTGCCTTTTCATAAAGTTGGAATATTAGCACTGTTACCATTATCTTTTGTGCCAGAAGTTGTATACACTCACATGGAAGATCATCCATGGACTAAGGAAATACAAGGAAATATTGTCATCTCCATGGGACACTTGGGGGTGTGAGACACAAAGAGATTAGTGCCCGCGTGATTCTACAGCAGGTCCATGACAGAGACCCAAGGCAATCCAAAGCAGGCTGCAGGGAATGGCTCAGTGGATATACACCCTGAACCTTCCCAGGCTGCAGGGGGGTATCCTCTGCCACTTCCATCCCTCTGCATATCCCTCTCCGAGGTGTGCCAACAAACACTTCTAGGTCAGCATACCCAGGTGAAGAGGTTGGTCTAATGTGTGCACTAAGAGTGAAAATGGGGCCATAGAGAACCAATCTGGATCTGATAACAAGCACTAGGCAATTAAAATGCAATATATATATACATATGTATTTATTCATATATAAATTAAAAAAGAGTCTCTGTCTTCTCTAAAGTAGCTGTAGACAATTTCATTCATTCACCTCCATCTGCATAGTCTGGTTTTCAGACCAACCCAGATACTGGTCAAGATTATGGTTTTCAGGAATAATTGTGTGTGAGAAGGAAGGTACACTGCCTGAAGTTTACTCAAACTTTTCTCCCTGGTCCCACCACTTCATTACAGCCCTTGGCAACAGGCATAAGCAGGGAGGACGGAGGACAGGATTCAGGCATGCTTGGTCTATTTGCTGTCTCCGCTTCCTGTAGAAACAGGGAAAGAGAAAGAAAAAGGAAAACTACAAAACTTGGTTTGTCTTGTACTACTCTAGATTAAGAGACATCCCCTCAGATAAGGAGGCTGCTGAAGGTTTTATGAGTAGCTAAAGAAGGATGCCTGACTTGCCACACAGCCCATGCCATAACACATTCTTAAGTCCAGTTAAAAAGCATTCCCTTGCTCAGAAAAATATTCAGTCTTTATTTTTAAGTGTTTAGCAACAGGGAAAAAAACTTTTCTGAAAGCATCAGCTTGCTGTTCTGATTGTTAACTGGATTTATGGCTAAAACCTACTTCTTTTCCGTCTGAATTTTTCTGTTTCCTATTTTTGTTTATTGGATGTTTTTTGAACCACTGGCCTCAGAAAATTATCATCAAATGTATCTTTGTCATGCAGGTGTGTACAAGCTGAAATCAAATCATGGCTCAGCCTTCTCCTTGATAAAAGTACAGGTTGAGTTCATTGTGCCTTTCATGCCAATGCAAGTCCACGTTTCAATATTTCATCATTCCCCTGACTGACCAAGGTATGAACAAAGGGCTTATGCCTGAAGGGAAAAATCAAGCCCATAAAGGGTACACACCCATAGATTAAAAACCTCTTAGCCCATGATGCACCCTGGACACTCAAAAGCAATGTAGGAGTTATGGCCTCTTTCTCCCCCACTATGTTTCCCATTAGCACTCCCTGTTATACTATATGCTCCGCGTTTTGTTGTGAAAGCTAACTTTCTTCCCATTAAACCAACATCCAGCCTTCAGATTGATGTGGACTAATCTTTCCTGTTCCACAGTGGTCAACTGCTTTTCACTACACTCTGTCGACTGATTCGAACAAGGTGTGAGAAGCCCTGGTCACCCATGGTTGTGCCATCTTTGGGGCAATCTCCTCAGACCTCTGAGAAGCAAACGCAAAAGACATCTGGAGGGGTGGTTGTTTCAGTACTTCCACTTGCAATTCCTCCATACCTTTCTTTATGTGCTGGTGTTGCTGGGCTTTTTTTGTTTGTTGCCTCTTCAATATCATGGTTGCCTCTGTTTTTTCTTCAAGATTGAAATAGAGCAGTTTAAGCAGAAATGGCCCAAGTTTTTGAGTCCTGGCCCAAGCCTGCATTATATTCTGCTTCCTAGAACAGAGCTGCTCTGTCAAACGTTGTTAAGAGAATCCAAATTTCACCATTTTGGCTCTAAAACTAATGAGGAGTAAGGGAGCACCCTACCAGCCCTGTTGTACTAGCAGAATAATCCTGTCAGGTTCGCCTATTGATTTTCATGTGTCATCAGTCTTGTTGCATCCACTTTGTACTAAATCAAATAAACCAAAAATATCATGAAATGAAGGCTGCTTATCCTGGTGGGAGAGACTCACCTAGAACTAGTGAGATGCAAAGCCTCAAGTGAGTTGTAAACTACACACACAGCAAAATCAAACACATCTACACTGCTCTCGCTCAGTGTTCTCTGTTCACGCTATAGCCACCTTATATGGTTGACATAGTCTCCTTCACTGCAGTTTCTTTCAGCAAACTGGGGCACCTCCACCTCGTCTCCAACCGATGCATCCACAGGGATGTAGAGGAGAATATTTCAGAATAAAAGTAGTGGTGTGTATAAAAAGAAGGCTCCAATCTTGTAGCAGCTGTACTTCTAGCAAGTAAGATAACCCATGTCCCAAAGCATTTTCTACCCATGATGAATTTCTACAGTTGAAGCAGAAGGTGCTGAGGAACTAAAACATTCCCAATAGTAGGATGCTGAGTCTTGGGGAACTGTCTGCAGAAAAAGTGTGCAAGATCTTTGCTTGGTGCTCCTCACTGGGCGCTGACAAACTCTTGGGCCCTGCGTATTGCCTGTCCAAGAGAAGCAGGCACAGCCACTACTTTTAACTAGCAAAGACTGAACCAGAGAAATGCCAGTTCTGTGGATCATGCACATTCAAAGAATAGATCAAAATATGTTTTCGATGGATTTAGTCTGATCAGACAGCTTATTCTTTTTCGAGCAAGGACACCAATCACTGTGGTGTTCACTTCTGTACCCTTCTTTACCGAATTCTACGAGGTACCTTCACAGCCATTGCACAGCAAAAAAATTTGACTTCGGTAGAACTCTGCCGTATTTTGCAAACTCAGGATCTTAGCTTATTTTTTTTTTGTAAGAAATTTCTCTCATAACTACTAGAATGCATGTGACTATCCCCTGAGTCTATTCTTTACAGCTTAAAACGTGGATTTTAAAAAGCTGGAAGAATCTTCTATGATTTTGTGTACAGTTTGCTTACTTATTTACCTAAGACCTGTTATGCTGAGTGTCCAATCATCTGTGGGTTTGTTTTTTTCCTAATGCAGCTGTCATGTATATAGTATAGGTGGATCTGTTAATGAAAGCTGTTATTAATACTGTCCAGCACTTCCTGTTATAAGACTCTTCTTCTGCCTCCTGTAATTATCTGTAATTTTCAAATTTCAACTGAGAAGACCAGCAGGACTTACTAAGGCATTATTAAGCAGTTGCATGCTTTAGCTTGGTGAAGACTGTTTATGTTAACCCAGTACACTCAAACGAGCAAGAGTCATTGCTATGGCTCAGTCTGAGCTAAACTGAAATGGCAGGGGAATAGCTGGTTTCAGGCTGCCATTGAGGGCCTCACAGGCTCCCTGTTATCCCTCAAGTGTCCTCAGTGAGATCAGAAAGAGCAAGGAGCAGGCACCTATGCATGCCATCACCCTGTAGGCTCCATCGGTTGTGCAGTCTGGAGCTCCTCTGCTCAGATACTTAGCTTGCCTGGAGAGACATTCGTGACAAAACCTAAAAATAGATATCTTAATCTGTGAACTGCCCTCAGAAAAGTAGGTGAGAAGAATCCTACCTCAACTCTCCAAACTCTATAAAAGTAAAATCAGCAGATTCTGAAAAAATAAAAAAAATTTGCTGGAATATTTCCAGTAACATTTAGCAAAGAGAACCATGGAAAAGCCCAGGAGGAAACCAATCATTCTGTCGTCAGCAGGTAATAAATAATGGTGGAAAGGACCACCCACCAAACAATGAAGACAAAACAGTCTTAAGTAGCTGCTCAGGGAGCGAAAACCAGCCAATCTGCAACCTGCATGAGGGAAAAAGATTTTTGATAGAAATAAATGTAAAAACAAGGGTATGAAAACAGAGAGGAGTTTTATATGGATAGATGTAGGTGACCACATCTCCACTGGTACCACTCCAGGATAACCAGACCTGGTGCACACAGTAGGATGACTATGCTGTGGTCAGCAGCATGCTGGTGGAAGTATGCAGATTCAGAGCCAGGTCTGGCTTCTTTCTGGCTGGCTTGTATGGACACAGCAAGGTTGGATTTGTGTATAAACTCTTCTTTATATTACCAGCTTCGTTTTGCAATGCTGGAAGTGTTAGAATTTTTCTTTAATGGAGCTTTAGGTGAAATCATAAAAAAGATCAAAATTTTTAAGTCCTGAAATCTGGACGACCTTTACCTGCAGTGCAATTATTGAAGGATTTAGAGGAGACACAGTGACAGCAGAAATAGCCTAATGTGAAAAGTGGAGAGAGGGATGTATTTTTATGGTAGGCGCCGTACACAACTTTTAACCTATCTCCTGTTGACTTTAAGAAGAAATTTTCCAGTGACTGCAATAATGTTCTAACTTCTTAAATAACTGAAGAGTAAATGAAACCTGCTTTGAGAAGTAGCTCTACTGATGAAGTCATGCCATTTCACTGCTCGTTAATCTAAATTACACTAATTTCTCTGAGGACATTATAAAGGAACCGAAATGCCTATCTGAAGTCTTCTATTATGCAGTTTAGGTTATTATAGACACTTTCCTTGAATTTCTGTTTTCATGTTACCCTGAAGAAAAAGTGATGTTTCCCCATGCAAATTAAGTATACTTAGCTTGAACGAGCAGTGGGTACAAAGTGAGATTGGTACTGCTGGGTTTTTGTAACTATAAGGATAGTCCAGCTGATCATTTAATGACTATTTCATAGCTCCATCATATGTCTTCCACTACAAAAATTGAGTGAGGAAAAGAAGCCTAGGTGTGACTGTTAAAATCATTCCTTCTTATTCATTAGTGGTTTAATATATCAGCTTTAGTTGTGTTGAAAAAATCTGAACATCGACCAAGGGAAAAATAGGAGACAACATGGCCATTTCTTATCATTGTATATACATTGTCAGTCAAACATATCACACCTATAAGACCAATATGTGCACTAACTAAATTCCATGTGAGATTCGGCTATACTGTTCTCACAGCAACTGTAAAAGCTTTGACCAAGATATGGGACTCCTTTTGCCCGAGGCACAGCAGAAGCATGTAACAGATGATCTCTGTCACAAGACTTCCAGCCTAATGAGAAAAGTTCACAAAAAGTGGAAGAAAACAGTCTGATATCCAGTGGGAAAAGTGAGATGCAGAGAAAACAAAAGGTGAAAACTGGACCGAGTGCCTAACTGCCAGTGCACGCAGTTTGGCTCCCCAGAAGCCGCAGTTTGTTGGAGTAGTGTTCATTACACACCATGGCTACTTTGTGATATAGTCTGCATATTCCCTAGGAGTGAAAGACAATCCATGTCAACATTCATACAGTATGGCTTCAATGGCTCTTTCTAAATCCATATTGTTTTTGTTTCTGCATTCTTTAGTTTTTGTTAATTCCTTTTTTGGTTTTTCTATTTTGTGATACTTTTGGCAAAACATTAAATTATCCAGTGTTGTCCTTTATTTTGCTTTTTTTCTTTTTTTTTTTTTTTTTGTGATGCAGGTTTTT
>Ga0065711_1002719_pt1 | contig 32039 bp, 19 predicted proteins | sample Hoacrofraction12_FD_59098 | JGI IMG/M metagenome (GOLD analysis project Ga0065711, IMG submission 59098) | Hoatzin crop microbial communities from Cojedes, Venezuela - Epithelial fraction 12 v2 (version 2) | ecosystem: Host-associated > Birds > Digestive system > Esophagus > Crop | place... | reverse complement strand
TTGGCCTTGTTGAACCTCACACAGTTGGCCTCAGCCTCAGCCCATCGATCCCAGCCTGTCCAGATCCCTCTGCAGAGCCTTCCTACCCTTGAGCAGATCGACACTCCCAGCCCGCTTGGTGTCATCTGCAGACTTACTGAGGGAGCACTCGATCCCCTCATCCAGATCATTGATACAGATGCTGAACAAGACCAGACCCAAAACTGAGCCCTGGGGAACACCACTCATGACCGGACACCAGCTGGAGTTGACTCTATTCACCACCACTTTCTGTGCTCGGCCATCCAGCCAGTTTTTTACCCAGTGAAGAGCACACCCACCCAGACCATGGGCAGCGAGCTTTCCTGTTGCAGATCAAGTTGCAACTGCACAGTCCGTTCTAAGCATCAAACCACCGAAAGCTATTAGCTTCTTTTTGGAAGAAATAATTCCCAATTAGTAATTTACAGCCTGGGTCGTGGTGAATTACACACCCATTTGGAGAGACTGGAGTAAACCGGTATTTGCAGCAGGAAACTACAATAAAGCAAATTTCCTATCTGTAAATCATGTTTCTGCTAATCTAACACACACATGCTCTCTGCTTCTCCCTACTCAGCACACACAGGGTGAACAAATACCTCTTTGTTAATATAAAATTTATCGCTTCACTAAGTTCCTTAGCAGGGAACAACAGAAAAGATTGGAATTAGTAAGTAACTGGGTTAACCAAATGAAAGCGAAAGCTTTCGAACTACATTTCTGGAACAGCACCCAAATTAACAGCAGGAACATGTTCTGTTAGTCATCCCCAAGCATCATTTCCTCCAGGTTGTAACATATGGGCTCTGACTAAGACTACAAAAGTTATACAAGCAAGAGACCGGCTTTCACCTGAGTCTTTAGAAGATTTCTAAGAAAGATTAACAACTGAGGTCAGGTTTCTTGCCTACTTATTTGTGTGGAGTTAACAGATTGAGGAATAAACTACATCCTCAGCCCATGAAGAAAGAGCGTCAAATGAAAGAAAAGACAGACCACTTCTTTATTTTTTTTTTTTTTTTTACACAGCAACACCAATAACCATGTAAAAGCAGGGTTTGAAGCACAGCTGTTGGCAAACTAGAACGTTGTGCTGCTTTGCAGTTCCACTCTGCTCCTTTAAGTCCCTCCTTCCAAAGTCTTCAATTTTCAGTAACATTAAAAAAAAAAATCAAACTGCTTCAAAGGCTTTCTAAGTGGTAACGACTTAAGGATAAACTCACACTTGCTAGTGAGCAAGCCTGGGCCACAGTGCAGCTGGTTTCAGACAGACAGCTGAGGTTCTGTCTTGCTCTGAAACAACCCTTGGCTATTTTCAGAGACCCCTTCCCAGCCCAGACAGATTCAAGCCATCCCTTTGGTGTGTTCCAGCCTTGCTAAGGACATCTGAAAGCCCCCTCCTCTCCTGCCCACACATTTCTACAAGCACGTCTCCTTCCCTCGCACACACCTAGACTTCTTGGCCTCAGGACTGCTACTTCCAAGTCCAGCTAGCCTATAAACATTGAGTTTGGGTTTGGTTTTTTTAACGCTTAAACTTGCATAGCTGTATTTGCTGAGGGTTATTTAATTTTGCCCACCACGCTGGAACAGATTACGATTTGTGTGGTGCAGCGAGCACTGGGTCAACGACAGCCGTAAGGGCTCACCTCTGTCCTGCAGAAGCTGCAACGTCTCCCACCCATATTAACGATGAAGGAAAGGAAACGGAGAGGCTCTTCTGACACAGGAACAGCAACCGAACATCTCAACCAGCAGAACGAGCACCTGTCTGTACAGTTGCATTTTCACATCCAAATGCCAAATCTGTACATTCGCTCACGTACCACAACTACTCTTCTAACCAGAGATCGCCTTGAGATACAGAATCAGCAGTGGGATCCACTGACAGCTTTCTCCTCTGCAGCCGTCCATTGGTTTATTGTGGATTTAGGAACAGAAGCACAGTTCTGGTCTGCCCCACAGCCACGAGCTCGGCAGCGAGACACCCGCCTTGCTGGGAGCAGGCAGCAGCCTCCCCGGACATCCCGCAGCGCGAGCCAGCATCGTGCTTTGCTCGGACAGTGAACCTAGGACGTGCTAGACGGTACCTGCATACCACTTAATTCTTTAAATTCTGTATTGCCAGCGCTGCCTCTTCAGGGAACTGCCACAATTTTGCAAAAGTTGCCAAATTTTAAAAATTGTAAGGCCTTTAGAAATAAAGATGAACAATAACTTACTTTAGAAGAAAAAAATCAATTTTTGTATTTAAAGTGAAAACTTTACTCATTTAGTGCAATCACCTTTTGCGTTTCACACGAAGACTTGCCTAACCCACTGTCAGAGGCATCTAGGATTTCTCCCAAAGACATAACTGGGAGCAAACAGAGGCTCAGACATGCAGCAGTTGGGCCTGTGAAGAGCCCGAGATACTGAAGTAGCTGCTCTTGTGCACCAGCTCTACGCCTTTATTACGCCTATGCTATAAATTTTTAACAGCATTCAGGACCTTTCATTCCCACACCCTGTACACTCAGTTATATGCACATATCATTTAAATATATCACATATCACATCTCTCCTAAAGGAGAAAATCTTCTTTCTGTGAGTAAATAGCAGATGTCATTAGACAACTTGCAAATCAGGAACATAATTTTACAGCTTCATTACATATCAGCATTCAGCCAACATTCTGCCTCACTAGGTCCCCCTCAGTGAAGGCACAGCCTGCTCTTTGGTAGCCGTATCGGTGAAGCACAGTGAGCTTTCCCAGGGGTAACTCATTTTCCAACTGCGTAAAAAGCAGCCCTTGCCCCCCAAGTACACTCACAACTCGATGAGCAGGAGCTACAGAACAGGCTGAGAAAGATTTACTTATTCGCCTGAGTCATTGCTAGAAATCTACAAAAAGTTAGGAGCTTAATTTGGATCTTTACAGCTAAATCTTGGACTGTAGAAAAGGCTGAGCTTGCCTTTTCGCTGGACCAAGTACAGCTTGCTACTTTTCAAACTGGTTAAGGGACACGTCCAAGTGTTATGGCAGCAGAACATCGAGATTCGCATCTACTACCGAACATCAGAACTGGAACTCCTGCTGCAAGGTGCAGGAGGAAGGGGAATCCACATCTCAAATCACAAATCTCAACCCAAGAGCCATGGAAACACCTGTGAAACCCAACATCATGGGCAGAGACCAGGTTTTACAGATGAAAACTTCCCAACACAACTGCACGATGATAACCTATGGTTAAACAAAGAAGTTCTTGTCACAAGCAACTGAATTAATTGCATGCAGCACCCCATTAACTCTCTTAATTACCAGCGCTTCACAGGTTCCACATAAGCTTGTAATTTTAGATGAAATACCAGAAACAGTTCAGGCTTGCCTGACAAAATGACCTTTTCAAAGGAAACTGAAATCAATGTGTGGAAAAAGCTGGACAAATCCGTGACACCTGATCACCTCTGCTCACAGAGAATGAAAAAACCCGAATCGCCAAAAAAACACTTAGACATGTCATGAGAATTTGGTATGCTGGTATTTTCTGGAATTCACTTCTGAACCTAGTGTTCATTCAAGATAATGCAACTGTTGGTGCTGTTTTTAAAAAGCATTTTGCTTCACCTGCTCCACGTGATCTATAAACACAGCGTTTGGGCATGTAAAACGTCCAACAGCACAAGATGTAATGTCTCCAACAGATGAAGCCAAACACCAACATGCCTGTGACCCTGCTCCCGCGTCCCACCCACAGCAGGCTCCGACTCACAGCTTCACCCCTCAGGGGTTTGGAAGAGCACGAGTTTCAGGCTGGAAGGCTCGGGAAGAAAATGCAAACACCTCCAAGTATTGGTTGACACCTTTGCAGTGTTCATCAACATGGTTATGAATTACCCCCATCTCAGTGATGGACCCGTCTGCAACACGCAGCCTGACAGAGGAGGAGGTAGCTCCAACCACCACCTCCCATGACAAGCTGCAAATGTTGCTGTTTCAGGGGAGGTTCAGATTGGATCTTAGGAAACATTTCTTTACTGCAGGAGTGGTCAGGCACTGGACCAGGCTGCCCAGGGAGGTGGTAGAGTCCCCATCCCTGGAGGGGTTCAAAAAAATGTGTAGATGCAGCACTTCAGGACATGGTTTAGCAGACATGGTGGTCTTGGGGTGACAGTTGAACTTCATGGTCTCAGAGGTCTTTCCCGACCTTAATGATTCTGTGATTCTATTCACCCCATGACACCTTCCAGCATCTCAATATCAATGCTCGTTTGGTCAGTAAGCTTTGCCAGCCAAAATTAACCCAGCACAAAGAATCAGTAGAACAAGGCAAGTTTTATTTAGCTTTGCCCTGGCAAATTTAATTTGAGTGTATCTCACACAGCATTTGGTCCTGCCTTTCTAACAGGCACATTTAATTTTTATCCTATTATTGCTACCATTTCTCATTTTGCTACAACCTAGCAATTCCGTACTTCAGTTTGTAAGACACACCTAAAGTGAAACATTCTTACCAGTGAATTAATTGTAATCTGCCAGTGACCCTAAGCAGAGAACAGGATGCTCCGTTACAGCCACAAACATTCAGAATAATGAAACAGTTGCACTGTGACCTGCACACAGCCACATAACCCGCACCTTCCCGCAGCATCGGTGTCTGGAATGGTGAAAATCTGTCAGAAGGGGAACTCTGCTAAGACCCAACAGAAATGTTTACGTGGCTTTACAGTTTCAGTAAAATACTTTGTAAATGATTAAAATTTTCTTTGCAGCAGTAGCAAATCTGAGCACTAGCGAAACCGGATTCATTTCTATCTGCTGACACTTTATAAATGGAAGAACATAAATGCAACACCTATATGATGACTTTTAAATGTCCTCACTTTCTATTAATTTTTATCATTCATGAAATACACAACTTTAGAAAAGTTACCTAAAACAAACCATTCCCTTTGGAACTTCTATTCAAGCAGAAACGCAGTAACAGGAAATATATTATCATGTTTGTAACAGATCATTGAAGTCAGAACACACATTTTCTGCCTCCAAAATTCAGCCCTCGAACTGCGCTGCGCTCGCTAGTCAGCAGGTTAGGTGGCCTTACCAATTCTAAACGATACCCACTGAACGGGCCTTCAGACTTAGTCCCTAATTACAGACTAAGTACATTTATTTTAGGAAACTATGCCAAAAATTATCATATTAGTAAACAAAGCAACCCTCAAGCCCCCCCAGACCAGACAGCTGGACTGAGGACCATGTACCAACTCTGCCTGCAGCAGGCTGCAGAAGGAGGTATTGCCAGAGCTCTTCAAACCACGGCTCTCACCAGTGATGAATGCACCTTGAATCCGATCACTCTCCTCACAAATCCACTTTGCATCACGTAGAAGCAGAGTTAAGAGCCACTTCTCCCTTGTTCTGTCCATCCAACACAGCACAACGCCAGCAGACCCTGCAGAGCCCCAGAGAGCCCCAGGAACATCGGCAGGTCCCTGGTCCTCTAGGCCTCGCTGGCTGGGGCCACGGCAGCCACCTCGAGCTCTCCGTGCAGGAGAACAGCTCGCATCTTCTGCCTCCTCTGTCACCCCAGGGACTGCAGCCGTTCTTCAGCCAGACGTATTTTCTCCTCCTCCTGGAGAAGAGCAGTCTTGGTGCACAAGCCATGCAAGCACGGAGAACTTGCCCACGCAGCCCTCAATACAAGTTCAGCATCTCCTATGTCTTCACGTCTTTTCACAAAACAAGTAAGACTGACCAAGGGCATGTGTGTATGTCCATACATGCTGAACTTCATTATACTGAGGGAAAGGAATATAAAATGGCTAGACAACAGAAAAGCAATGTGTCTTTACGCAGACCTTCATTTAAACTCTAATATCAGCTTAATGGATCCTGGAGATGAACTATTTCAGTGCTTCCCTCACACTGGGGCCTGCTGAGCCGCCTACAGCCAGTCAGCCAATTCTTCTGTGCCCACGTTTGACATCACTAGGACACAAAAATCCCCGACCAGGAGGCCCTCAGTACACCCTGGAGATCCACGGGTAAGCAGCACTGACACCAGCAGCATCATGAGCTCCTCCTCCTCCCAACCAAGGATCTCTTTGGGGAATGCAATGACTTGCTCTTTGTTTTGAAAGAAAACTCCTTGCAGAGGGCCATATTCTTGCAAATACCCGATTTAAACTCCCGCACCTGGGATGTCAGGAGTCTCAAGGCTGCCCCAGGAACACTCTGCTCTCGTTGCAGGCTCACTCCACAGCACCCCAGAAATCACCAACTGCTTGCTGCTGCTGGAAATAAAATTGGAAAGAAGAGCTATGTGGGAAGGATACAGCGCAAAGACAAAGGAACAGGCCCACAGGCCATCTTTTCTGCTGTAAGAACTCAAGAGACTGGAAACCAGCATTCCCTGCAGCGTGCCTATAAAACCCTTGGAAAGCAGGGCCAGGGACCCTTTGCTGCCACAAAGGCACTTTGCAGACTGGGGTATCCCAGCTCCTGAATGCTTACACAGGGATTTATCAGAAATGTCTTACTCAGGAACCTTTCCAAAGGCTGGAAAGAGCTGTCGCTTTCTGTGCGCTCCTAACACCGCCTGACAGCCTGTTAGGAAGCACTGCGAGGCAGACGCTGCGCTCCTGCCCAGGACACGTTCATCAAAGTCTCACATAACGGTCAGGAATTAAGCTGAAAGCATCACATTTGTAACAAAATATTTCCTTTTTCCTTTTCTTTCTTTTCCCTCCTGCAGAGCTTGACATTCTAATAGCCCTGCCCAAAAGAATAAACACAGCTTGTCAGCTAAAACACACTAACAGCTAAAAATTTAACTTCCCATCCCTTCAAGAGCAAAGCGTGAAAGGGTAACATCAACATGGGGTTATGAGAAAGATCTTGGCCACTTTCCAACGAGACTGTATGTTTGGGCTGATAAGGATCATGTCATTGACATAATAAACTCAGATCTCTGCAACGCATTTGCTTCACATGAGGAAAGATAAGAATGAAACAGAAAACATGCATTACATAAATTGATTCAAAACTGGGTAAGCTATCAGTTGCAAAATCTAAGTTACACATATAAAAATGCATGTCCTTCATGATTTTCAAGAGGTTCTGCAGGGCTTAGGTCTTGTTCTTATGAAGTGATTTGTGTTTTTATAAAAAACCGTGGAAAAAGAGCCCACCGTTACTAACAAACCCTACGCCTTGTAAAGAATTCGGAGTGCTGAAGCGTAGAGACGACGGGTCACAGAGGCCGAGACGCTCGTGCAAGCGGGGTGACACTGTCAGACCCGCGCCCTTGGCTAAGGTCCTGGGGTACCAACTCCTGTGCTAGTTAGCAAACGCAAACAGGATCGTTCAGACCTCGGCTAGACAGGACCTGTGAAACTGTGGAGTCAGCAGCACCCAACCTAAACAACCGCGAGCGATGCCTAGTGACAGGAGCTCCTGCAGCCCATCATGGCAAGGGCTGGAAAACTGCACGAGCAGAAGACCCCAACCAAAACAAAGCCCGTGTCTTGCACTGGCGGATTCGCAGCTGGTGGGCGCAGACACATTTCTGGCGCGTCGGTGCATTCAGACCCCTTGAGCACAGCTGTTCAACAAGCTAAACTGTAGCCTACGGCGGGACGGATTTTATAACGTGACGCAAGGAATGTTCCATATACTGCATTGCACAACAGCATCCGACATTCAGAGACTGTACAGAAAGCAACATTAATCAGAAAACTGAGGACAAAACACTAGATGCAGTTTTATGAAAGATTTCAAGAACAGAATTACAGAATGCTTTGGGTAGGAAGGGACCCTTAGAGGCCATCCAGCCCAACTCCCCTGCAATGAGCAGAGACATCTTCAGCTGGATCAGGGTGCTCAGAGCCCCATCCAGCCTGGCCTGGAATGTTTCCAGGGACGGGGCATTGACCGCCTCTCTGGGCAACCTGGGCCAGCGTTTCACCACCCCTCCCTGGCCCTGCTGCTCACTTTGCTGGGGATGCAGCCCAGGATACAGCTGGCTTAAGAATGCTTAAGATTTTCAAATGGGAAAATTAGGTTACAGAAAAGAATGGCCTGGTAGTCTGGGCTTCACACTCAGATTTCATCGAGTAGTGCAAGGAGAAGATGCTGTCAACAGATTACTTGCCAAAANAGACTCGTATGTTTAATCACATTATTTCCTACATTCGTAAAACTCAGTACCAGTTAGCAAAACACACAGAAGCCTTCCTCTGTTCTCTCTCCCTCCCCCAAAACGCTCTGCAAACAGGAACAAAACGCCAAAGCCGCCCTTACTCTCCAAACTCCCTGAAGAAGGGGATATGTAAAGATGACACCGTCCTTGGCTATCTCGCACGCTCTGCAATGATCTGTACCTACACAAAGCAAACAGGAACTCTCTTCAGGTTGGCTGGTGTTTGACTTCAAGCACACTAATGAGGTACGACAGAACTGAAGAACCCACTCACAGAGAAGTAACCCAACAGAAGCGTCTGCCCTCCTCTACTAATTTCAGTAAATAAAGACTAAGATCTCTTTGAATAAAAGAACTAAAGAAAAAACCAATAGCGCATACAAATGTCATATGAGTGACACCACCTGGTTGCATTGCTTGGGGTTCTTTTTTTTAAATACAAATTGCATTGCCTGCAAAAGTTCAGACTGAAGATCCATTTGGTTCAATGCACATTAAACAAAAGGGTTCTGTATTCAACAGATTAATAATTGTGCTGCTAAACACTTTAATTGAGGAGTTATAAAGACTCAATTTTTTTTTCCCCATGAAGATAGAGCTCTTTGCTCAGTAAAAGTTAACCACTTATAAAACAAAATACAGAATAGTGAAAAACTTGACAAGTTAGGAAAAACAACCTGGGAACTGTGTCTAGTTTTTTGTATGATTTTAAAACGCTTTATAATAATTCTTTAAACTTTCCATAATTTAAGTACTTCATCTCTCCTTCAAGATTTTACTATTAGTAAAGACCAATCAACATGCCCTTCCAAGACTGCAAACGCCAGTCTCTCTCTAGTCCCTACAGCTTGCATAGCATGAAAGCTTTTTCCTAGTACAAAACAACAGCTTAATTACTAGTGAAGGAGAACCAGCAGTTCAAGCAAGACCTTTTTTGATCGCCAGCAGTACCGGACACTCACTGTAAAGAACATAATCCTGGAAGCATGTCTCCCACAGGCCCAGGGCCACCAACAGGTGAGTACACAGAAGGGCTTCACTGCTCAGCAAGTTACTGTTCAGTCGTGGGGAAAACGGTACTCACAGAAAAATGAAAGCACAGATGTCTGCAGAGTAGGCTGGGAAAAAAGGAAGAATGCAAGATTTAGCCATGTATCAGAGGACATTACTGGTCATTGCCCTACCCTGGGACAAGGAAGTGCTGTAGGATATATCCTTGCAGGAAAATGTTCAAGACCATAACTGAAATTAAAAGCAAAACAGATACCCTCAAATGATCCTATTCACCTCTCACAAAATCACTGTCCCTGTACAGCAGCGCCTCTGTAAGACTCACTCAGCTCTGCCCTTGCCCGGCCGGCGCCAGGCAGCCTCGCCATCACGCCTCGACACGGAGCAACCACGGAGCAACCACGGAGCAACCACGGAGCAACCACGGAGCAACCACGGAGCAACCACGGAGCAACCACGGAGCAACCACGGAGCAGCGGGACAGCTGGTCAAACAGCTACAGACACAGCAAAGTGAGGCTTAGTCCAAGGATGGCAAATTGTCACCAAGAATAATTTTAAAAGTCTCCCAGGGAAATCAAAGCAAGGGGCCAGGCATGTGTTTTGCATAAAATGCTTTTGGTCAGAATTTCTGAAGGGATGCAGTCTCTGCGCTGTGAAATGGGACTAAGAGGACATTCCAGAGTCTCTCCATGCGCACTCCTGGGTCTCAATTTTAACGTTTTCATTCCTTTAAATGAAGTATTAAAAAAATCGCTTTATGCTTGAATTATTTTATAGTTCATTTCTTTACACATTTTCTATAGAGATTTCAGCAAAACCTGGGTTAATGCATGTACAGCAGAGAGGATAAACAGATTTAAATTGAGGAGTCTAATTCAACTAATCAGTAGAGCGATCAGAAATGTTCTGTCATCAAGCCTTGCCCAATAATTTGCCCAGTTCCTCCCAACATATCCTGTATGTATAACTGCACAGCAAGTGCAGGTAGGATGCCATGACAAACAGCACAAATAAGGCAGGCAAATACCTCAGGAGCTTACATAAGAGGGCAGGGCTGTCTTTAAAACTCATTGGGACATTAAAAATCCAAGGCCACGCACTCACTCGCACCTGACCGTACGCAGGTTCAAAGCGCACGCCGCAGTTTCAGCCCACACCACTGCAGCCCGAAACGGCAGCTCGCACTGATGTGTGCGCTAGGGCGAGAGGTACAAAAAACTCTGAAAACACACTAAAAAATAATAAAAATCACTGTACAACATGGCAGCTGTCTTAGTGTGCACACACAGCTCTCTCAAAGGGCTTCGCAGTCCTGAACACTGCGAGGGGTTTCTGAGCCCTCATAGCAGTTTCCAAAGGAAAGCTTTATTATAAACACCGTGCAGTGCATTAGCATTCTTTTCTCAGCCACGCAAGGACCACAAAGTGTTTTACAGATGCTAATTTTGCCAGGTCACAATTTTGCAGGACGAGACGGATCCGGAGAAAAATCACCGCTGGCCTGAGCTCATCTGGGCTGCCCTTTTCCACAGGATTTCCAGGCACTACCCCCACGCCGCAAGCCTGGCCACTGGATTTATTGTGCACGGGCAGCCTGGCTAACACCCACCTGCCTGAGAGCAGGGCTGGGCACGGATGGGCCGCTCGCCTTGGACCCCTGGACATCATGCAGTCAAGCCCTCTGTTTTCTAGATGGCAATTTATGGACCCAAAGGGGAGATGTCCAAGGAAACTTGGGCACTTGACAGCTGCCGTCGTCTCACAGGAAAGCACACAGGAGCTCTGATTTTCTCCTTTTGGTGATAACCACCCCTCCAGGCTCTCAGTCCTATAAATCATTACCCTGTTAGCAGGCCAGGCAGCACCAGATTGGACATGCGACGCTGATCTGACTTGTTTAACACCATCTGCCTTCGTGTGCGAAAGAACAGCTCAAGTCGCAGAGACGCCACGCTACTCCCCAGCAGAGCACTAGCAGAAACAACTCATGCCACCATCAAATAATGCTGCTCATGTCCCGTTAACAGGAGCACAAGGACCCATTTTCGGTTAAGACAACACTGTCAAGGTCCATTGGTCTAATGTGACCCTGAAACAGAAGCATATGGAAAACCATCCCCCAGGGATGGGGGTGTTCTCCCAAACAGATGCTCTGGCCACGGGAAACAGTCAGGAGGGAAGCGGGTGTGATTGATGAGCTGGCTCAGACACAAACCTCTGCCGCTACAGGAACACCATTTCCATTCAATCCTTGCACTGGATCAGGGCTGTAGAAGAAAAGGAATCATAACTTTGATAGAAAGACAGGAAGGGAAAAGGGCAAATGCACACGCGTTTTGGGTCCTTACAGAAACAATAGCGTGTTAAAATAAAGCCTAATAAAAACAGCAATGATCTTTCCAATAAAATGTTTTTCTCTCATGAAACAACCCCTTCAACATAAAGATACTGCAGTAACCAATTTAGAGCTTATTTACCACTATAACAAGTCAGATTAGTTTCTCTTCTGTTACCACCATCTCACTTCACCAGCCTTAAGTTAATAATCAATGATTTCTTCTAGTCTGTTTACTTGGTTGTTTTACTAAACACACACTCAACGAGTACCAGACGACCTACTCAAAAGATGAGGCTTTGTGGAACACCAAGCATTAACCTCAGTGTTTTAGCCTCAGCCAAAAATCACACATTAATGCTTTGCCGCTTCTGGGATTTAAGCCTTGCGTTTTTCCTCTACTACAACCAAAACCCACCATGTATGTTCTGACATACACCAGCTCTAAGTTTTCCGATTACACGGAGCAGACTCTAGCAAGACACCGATACACCATCGTCAGGAAAATCGTGCCCTCAAACAGCGACCTTGGCCAATGCCCACCGATGCGGCATTTCTAGGAAGCATCACGGAAAGGCTCCTTCATTCTGCAGGCTTGCTGTATGACGTGCAGTTACCCTTTCAAATTAAGTCACAGAAACACTGACTGAAAACCTTTTTCCAACACTGCCACTTAAAAAGAAAAAGAATCAACAAGTTGGTTATTTAAAACAAAATCAGCAAGACAACAGGAAACATCAGCATCTGCAGGGAACGCTAGCACCACTTCCACAGCCATAAAAATGGAGGTCGGTACAGTAAGCATGACAAAATCAGTTCACGTATGACCTCATCACTTCGGGCTGGAAGGTAAGCCCCGGGGGAAAGGCGAGACTTGACGAGCCAGGGCCACGCAATGCTGCTGCCCGCTCGCCTCGCAGGCTCCGCTGCTCCAAGGCTGCGGTGTCCCAGCTGCTGAGCACCGCGACCGTCTCTGCATGCCGAGAAAGGCGGACAGCTTACTTTCACAGAACAACAATTTACTTAAGAACAGCTCATCTGTTCTGTGCTGGACAAGCAACCATCAGGTTACACCAGTTTACCTCTGCTCTCCAGTTCAAGGCTCGGCTGGCATCAGACACTTGGGCTGGTTTTCCGACTCAGAGCCTCCAGCCATCGTCAGTAACACCAACAAAAATCAAATCTACAAACAAAAATGTAAATGCATGACCTGAGAGGCATCACGGCTCATGAGCAGAAGGAGAACCTTTCTTCCCTGTTTTTTAACTAGGAAGCACTAGCTGGGTAACACAGCTTTGTTTTTACAGGTACGTTCAAAACCCAGTGATTCATGCAGTTGCAAACGTGACCTAACTTCAGCACGCAGCAGACCTCTCAAAAAACCAAACCCAAACAGCAACTCAGAAGCAGTACGAGCACTTAAAAGAGATTTCCAAATTAAAGTGTTTTTTGGTTTTGTTTTTTAACGTTCCTCTCTGAAGTTTCTACTTTGCACTAGTACATCACAGCTATTGGAGAAAACCTAGAAACCTTGACAAGGCTCCTGACTTTTGGAAAAAAAGACCAGCAATAGCTCAAGCTCTCAGCAGGAAGAATTTCTTCTTGGGGAAGCCTCTTCCGTAAGAACTTCCAAGGTCAACTGCAAAACATGCCAGATAAAATTGTTCATAAATTCAACAATCTTCATCTTCAAACAATTAGAATTCTTGCCATGCCGCTCCTGAAGCAAAGCTGTGCTACAACCTTATTCTCCTCTTCGTTTAGGGCCAGCTGAGATACACTGCTTCCCGAGCCAACTCCAGCCTTCAGCCTTCATGGGTCTCTTCCGTCTCATGAGCCTTCCCTCCCTTTGCCTTTCCACAGAGTTATTACACGCCCTCTTGGTTTGCCAGGCTGACCGAGCTGAAGTCCAGCCCCTCTCCACAAGGAAGGTTCTCCATTCGCTTCAGCTCGCTGGTGGCCCTGCATGAGGTGCTCTTCCTCCTTGAAGACAGTGGCCACAGCTGTAAGGACAGTCCTTGCACCCAGACAAGCCACTGCTGCTGAGGTGCTTGATCCCTCCGCACGCAAAACGAGGACAGTTTTTGTTGGCTGGGCTATTATCTGCAGTTGCACCATAACCCTGATGCTATCTGAAACCAGATCACACTCTTCATGAAATAAATGCCAATATCATTTGCCAACATATCAATTTAAAGATGACTTATGACTGTTGAGTTTAGGTTGGCTCCTTACCAAACTAAACCAAACTTACATAAGCCATGTGCTGACTGAAATAACAGTGCTCATAGGACTCACCACATCATTATAAATGCAAACCTTGCAACCCTGAACATGTCACCGGTGCCACAGCACAGAATAAAAGAATTGCAGCAAGCGGGCCTGGAAGTCACCAGGAAATACCACCAGCCTACTCCCTCACTCCCAGACAGGAGCAACGATGGCTAAATTATTCCTGACTGACCTGTACACCAGCTCCAGTGAGCCTCTCAAACATCTGTCAATGCTCAACTGCTCTTAGTTGGAAAGTTCTCCCTTTTGTCCAGCCTACATCTCTCTAGTTTCATTTTATGTCTATTAATTATTTGCCTGGACATGGTGGGCATGAAAAATCATTTATTCACCTTCTCCTTTAAGTAGGCTTTTGGGCTCTTTCAGGTACTATTCTTCAAATACCTTCAAATTTCTTTACCCCAGTCACCTCCTCCCTGGAGGAGACAAACCATCTCTCACTACCAGCCACGTGCTCGAGCTGTCTGCTTGCTGCTGTAACCCCATGCTGGATTCTGACCGATTAGTCCACATCTTTCCTGAAGTGAGATGCACGAAGCGGTTCATGCCAGACAGCATGCTATTAGTTATCCAAGGGATTTGTCCAACATTTTGTATGTTAGGATTGAGAGATTGGGGAACATCAGTTGAAAGCAGAGTTCATGGTCCACAGCCCCCCCCACTGATACATATCCCCCCTTTTGGGAAGAGGGGAGACTCAGTAGGTGTTTCACAGATTCTTAATCAATGTTAAATCTGAAAAACAGGCAGCATTTCAATGGTCAGCAGCCAGCTGAGGGTAATATAACTGTCCAGACTTTGAGCTATTGGTGTACTTGACCTGTGGGATCTGGAACACAGCACTGCTCTAATCCATTTTCCAGAAAACTTTTTGGATATCTTGGTGCACTTGCTCTGCCTTAGAAGAACAGGACCCCAATTAGAGGAAAAATCCAGAAAAGCCTGCAGTACTTGGGATCTTAATCTTTAAACAGAACAGTTTTTCTGGAGGGTTTGAAGAGGCTCATACACCCCAATCAGATGGGGGCCAATGCCTCAGAGGGGACCATGCTGCTCGCTCTCCCCGGGGCACCCTCCTGCCCCAGCGATCGTGTCCACGGCCATGCTGTCCAGGGCTGCTCCGTGCACGAGACACCTGCCTGTGTCCCACACCCCGGCAGAGGAGATGCTGCTCAGAAAGCGCCCGAGGAACAGCACCAATCTGGGTCACACCATGAAGGCAGAGAAGAGGGCTCAGGGCTCCTCCACAACGCTCTGCCGATGTAACGCTCAGGCAAGGAGAAAGAGGAACTCGGGCACGACGTGACCCAGAGGTGAGCAATCCTCCGAGCCCCAGCTCACGTTGAAGAGCCAAGGCAGCCTCAGCTCAGGTGAGGGTGCGAGGAGAGGACTCTGACAGCCCTGGGAGAGGAGGGCATCCCCTGCTCAGACTGCACACTGCCCGCAGCTGCCAGCCCCTGGGCTTCTCCCTCCCCACGGCTGCCTACTCCCATTGATCCCAACCCCTCGCTCCTCCCCTGCCTTCGGGCCCTGCTGAGCCCCTGAGCCACCCCTGTCGTGAGCATCCCTTCATAGAGTTCACCCTCCCTTGGAGAACACTTGGAGTGCGTTCTCAATCTTCTGCTTCACGGACATTACATTATTCCCTCCTCACCTGCTGGAAAAACCAAAATCAAAACCCAGACGGGTGCAACGTGATCTCCAGCAGCAGCCAGCTCCCCCCTGGCAGCAGCCGGGCACACATCGGGTTCAAGGTGACTGTCTAGCCCATAAGGCCAGCCCACCGCGGGCGAGCCAGCCGGGCAGAGAGCCCTCATCGCACCCCACCATCGCACTGCTCGCTCAGCTGGCCTCCTCCACTGACTCTCCTCAACTGCATTGCCCCTCCACTCTGCCCGGAGGGTCCTGAGCACGACACAGACATCTGGGGACCAAACACACAAGCAGAGTCTGGAACACTCGCATGGCTTTGTGTGCTGGGGTTAATGTCGAGCGCACCTCTCCTAACCGGCCACCTTTCCGTTGTCCCACAATTTGCCGGCAGACAACAGCACTTGTGCTTCACTTCCACCTTGTATAACTGTGCCTCATCTCTACCCTGCATAACTGTGCCTCTCATGAGGGCAAACCTCTCCAATATCAACTTTAACCACATTTTCCCCATGTACGTTTGCGGCAAGCTTGCGATGGAGGAACATTAGGAACTCACTCTCGTGAACCTTCATCCTGCCTTCACGCCACACGCGGCCGCGCGTTCAAAGTCTGCCCACCCAGCGAAAAGCCTCTGCAGGAGCTACTTGATTTCCCCCCCCCATATTTTGAACTTCATACAGAGGATGTTTTGTAAACTGTAGAGCATTATACAGCACAGCAAAGTATTACAGTGTGCCTTGCTTTCTTTATAAGAAAAAGTTGATTTGAGACATGATAGTTTATTTAAACTACTACGTGAAGCAAGGAAAGGATTTTCTCCCCCAATTACACGTGCAGGCTCTTGAGAAAGAAATTCAGGAATGTTTCAACTTAAAGATGTGAAAAACAGATGCAGAGAATACGTGTGATCTCAAAAATAGGTGTGTGCTCCAGTCCAGAACAAAAACCATCTCTTGAGTAACTCAGAGCTTAACTAGCTTGAAATAGGACTTGGAAGAAATTATAGTAATAGGTTTTCACAGAATTCAAGTAATACACCGTAAATATTTTCTGTGACATTAGTAATTGGAAGCCCTTTACAACAGGGATACCCATTTGGAAGAATAACTATCTGGAAACAAACTGAGGAAGCACAGCTAGTTATCCCAGGTAAGCCAGGACAGCCTCTCACTATTTACTAGAAATTTAAAGAAAGTTTTAAAAAGCCCCATTTAAAGGAAGCCACCACAGGCCCATACATATTAGTTTAGAGGGTGTTCAGTTAGACTGAGATGAGGATGCAACTAATAATTTTCTTATTATAGCTTTTATACGTTGGCTGCTGTTCCAAGGAAAGATAGATTAAATACAGCTTCTGTTTGGTTGGACTTCAAATTAAAAGCTCTGATGACCCTTCATTCCCCATAGAGTGTTTTGGTGGTTGTTTTCTTTTTTTAAAAAAAAGTCTATTAACTACATTAGGTCCTCGAGAACATTAGCCTGAATAAAAGTGGTTTCAAATTTAAGAGACAAAAATAGGATAGGAAATAAATACGTCAGCGGTTTGGGCTACAAATTCAACTCACAAGCCTCCCAGATTTCCACCCTATGGACTCCCACGGGGAGCCCTCGGTCGTGCTGCGACAGACCCAACACCCAGCTCCAGCATGGGCATCACTGCACAGCAGCTTTCAACACCGCAGGGACCACAGCACAGAGACAAAAAGAAACAAACACTAAGCCCACGCACTCCAATATTAAAGACATTTCACATGGAGGTAAGGTTTTGTAACTTAAACACACAACACCCAACTTTTTGAAAAACCTGGCAGGCTCAGTCATCAATAGGATCCGATATTTCCAGCTCTCAGCTAGGGAAGCTGCCATGGGAGACAACCAGCCCTACTCTGCGGCTGCGGGCAGGAACCACAAAATCCAGGCGCAGGAGACAAAACGCCTGTACCTATCACCTTTAAAAGAAAAAACAACAACCCAGTCTAAGGTAGTTTCTTAATTGTGTTTAAATCCACACAGACTTTTCTAGAGCTGGAGAAATTGAAGTGAAAGTCTGGGAGTCTTCTCCCTGGAAACCAAGACACTGGCTCAAGCGATTTTTCTCATCACGCCCCTTTCTCCCAAGACATTTCCATGGGAAAACCCCATTCATTCCCACTCTAATACACATGTAAAACATTGGTTATCAACAGGCCCCAGTGCCCGACGCACGTTCTGGGTTGCCAGCTCCCGAGACAGTCAGTGTCTGCGGCACGGGAAGGCAACACAGCGCCGGATCAGCCCTTCTCGCTCCGACCCCAACTATGACACCAAACCCAGAAGTGTTTCTCCTTACCCCCTTCCACCCTTTCAGTTAACCAGATGACAAAGAATCTGCAGTGTTTCTCCACTGCAGTGCAAAGCAGCAGAGCAGTGGGCAGCCTCCCTGGGAGTTAACAACTATCAGCACGTTCTGCTGAGCCTTTTATTTCAACAAAAGTTAGTTTTCATCATGCTCTAGATGAGAAAGTTTTCAAAAAGCACTCATTTTATATTAGCACTCTTGAAACAAATATAATTTGATAATTTCATCTACTGCAAACATCATTCTATTTCTAAAAGATGTATTTTTAGCCTACAAGACTACTATTTTTAGTGTACAAGACAAAATGTACAAGCTGCAGCTCCAAGCAGTATCCAGCAAAGGACTTCTTGCCAGAGGAGGCTGAGTTAGTCTTCCCAGCAGATTCAGCCAAAGAACTCCATGGTTTGAACATCATAAATAAAAGTAATAACAGTAAAACATCAAAATCTAGATACAGATTATTAACCCAAACTAAAACACCAGAGCATTTTTAAGACTGAAGAAAAACTTCTTATGAGTCAGTGATTTACTTAAAATATTTTAAGCTTTGTTTTCAGGAGTTTTCAAAAATCAGAAATTCTAAGAACAAAATATTGACTGCAATGAAACAAGTTTTACCATCGCCTTCCTCAGAGCTGCAATTTCATTTTGAAGATCAAATTTCTCAGCTTTCTAGCATCGTAGAGTATGAGAGCACACGAGCAGCTCTCAGTATTCAAGAGAAAGCTGATACATCAGGTGCAGTATAAAGAAACAGTTACAATATTTGTAAAAGCAAGGGTTAGGTAGAACTCTACCTAACAAGCTCACAGTCCACCCAAACCACTCCCAGTACTTTTTCCAAGACAGCATTTGAGAATTTACAAACTAAAGATGATTTTTTTTAATCACTCGGGCACGCTTTGCGTATCAGAAGCACGTGATCTATTCTGCACCACTACCAGAGCACCACATACTGCAACTAATTTTAAAAACCCGCATACTTTAAAGGGACTTTTAACAAAGAATACTACTCATTGCACTGATCTTCTTTAACCATTGCTAAATTTAGGAGGACCTTGACAATATTAGATTCTTATATTTATCTCACCTGCACAAACACTTTATCCTTATTACGACTACTATTGCACATATGTGTTTGTGGGTTTTTTTGAAGTAACTCTCCCATCCACCTTCTGGATATGCACTAAGCAAAGACCAAGCAAACCAACCATAAACACTGGCCCTGAACATGAAAACAGCCAGCAACCCAACAGGCAAGCCCAAAGCAAGGCAAACCAAACCCCACGGCAGCCATTCCTTACGGAACTCCCCACTGCGCTGGCAGCACCGCTACCAGATCCGCCACATCGGCTGCTGAACACGCTCACCGCTACGGATCGAACCCAGGCTGCAGGTACCACGTCCCTCAAAGGGGTTTCTTAAAGAACGGGCGAATTACTGGATTCTTCCCTGAAAAGTAAGGGAAGCATTTGAGCCTATATTTTTCCCCTCCACTTCTAGGGTTAAGAGGTCAATCAACGGAACCACTGACTCTAGCTATGCTGTAAAAATATTCATATTTACAAATATGCTGATTTTGCATTGTGTTTTCCTTTGTGCAGGTTACAGCTCTGGTCCAGGCTTACATACTACTGCTGCACACTGTATATAGTTATACAGTCACTTTTGATATCTCTCATCAATTAACAAAACTCTTTGTTCGCTTTAACCTTGCAAAAGAAATCACACTGCAGACCTGTCATCACACTACTATCAGTGCATGAAATTATTTTAAAACCAGGTCAATTTGCACAGTAGTTTTGGATAGACCTAAGAATCAAAGCTGCTGCTCTGGGAATGTTATTACATTTCAAAATACATAGCATGCTTAGAACACAGACTGAATGTAATGCTTATTGAAACAAGTGCACAAACCCTGGCTCAGGGATTTTAAAATTTTGGTACACATGTCATGATCACCTTAGAAATAGTCTGCAGCTGCTTTGGGGTATTTTTTTGAGCTCATTAAAACAGGTGAACAGGCTTTCGTGACCAGTTATTCATCTGACTGTCTTAGATATCTAACAGTAATTAACATTTCAGCACATTTAAGATCTTCTAGTTAAACCAGTCCTTTCATTTTCCCATTCATGCAATTAAACTGTGCTTTGTCACGGATTATAGTTCATTCTGACCTTTCAATATGTATCCTCTGAGAAAAATACATGCAAAACTGTACTAAGTCGACAGAAAAACTGAATACCCATTGTTCAGGATTGATGCAATGATAATAAACAAGGAGTGGTTTTCACTTAATTCATCCAGGCTGGGAAACTGCTTTGAACCAGCCCTGGATCTCTCCGCTGCATCCTCACACAGGTTGCAGTCACCACCCATTGCTACGCAAGCGTGTTCTTTGCAGCACTATATAAGCACTATAAATAACGCAGCGCGTGCTCCGCTTTGCCAGGCTGTCAGCGGGACCCCGCGCTCCCCCAGCGTACCCCCAGTCCAGCACCCCTCCACCATCATCCCCCCGAGACGGGGGACACACACACACAACCACCCTTCCTCCATCATCTCCCCTGGGGCAGGATGGATGGACACACACACAACCACCCTCCTCCATCATCTCCCCTGGGGCAGGATGGATGGACACACACACACGACCACCCTTCCTCCATCATCTCCCCCGGGGTGGGGGGGACAACACACAACCACCCTCCTCCATCATCTCCCCCGGGGGGGAGGACCACTCTGGAGGCAGAGAGCAGCATCTCTGCAGGACCCACACCATCAGCACGGGCTGCAGCTCTCATCCCCAATCGCTGGGAGGTCAGCATCTTTCACAGACTTAATAAACTTACGAAGAGCAAGACATGACTAAGGAAACTCATCCCTTCTTATTTCTAGTGGTTGTTAAAAAAAAATCCAAAGGTTGTCTTTCAGCCTTTGTTTCTGCAGGAAATGACTGCACAGATGCTGTGTGTGTGCACATCTGCCCTGCTGTCCTCACCACATTTAGCGAGTACATCAGGGCAGTGACTCACGGAAACAAAGCAACTTCCAATTTTAATAAAATTGATATAAAAGGGAAAGAAATTCTCTTGTTGCCCCCGCTGAATGGAAAAAAAAGCAGAAAAAGCATAACCCTAGTAGCAGTAAAATCCAGAGAAAAGCACATTCAGAAATAACCGAACTGGGAGAAGCAGCTTCACAGGGAGTTCACATCTTATTAGGTATCGAGGACTCCAGCCACAAGATGATTCTATTCATCACCCTGCTGACAGAAATCCATTTTGAAATACATGCTATATATATCTTAAGGTACAAAGGTCACAGTTCATTAGAAATTACAGAGCTCGCTTTCTGCACACAAAGATTAGCTTTGTGGAAATGTTTTAATGGCTTTTCTCCTTTCTCTAACAGAATTCATAAATTACAATTTCAGCTGTAAAAATCAGAGGTAATGCAACTAGGATAGGGGATACTTCAGCACGTGTAAAATACACAATATATAAATCTTATCAAAGCTTTTTTCAAAAAGCATTTACAGCATCTGTACTGTTAAATTATTAATTCCAATATCAGAATTAGGGTAGGTAAGCATCAACACAGCAGTCAGAAAGGCTACAAGTATCAGTCACTGCTGAGAATCAGAAACAGTTCTTGCACAAGGGTCATAAAATGCCCATTCATCTCATCTCACCAGATGTCACCTCATTTTCCTTCATTTCTCTGCAAATTCTGATCTCCATCTCAGGTCTGCCAGCATTTTCAAGAAGATCAGAAGCTAGCACAGCTGGCACTGACCGGCAATCTCATCACCACACAAAGCAGCTGCCCAAGAGAACACCACGGAGAACTGGAAGACTGCTAGGTGAAACAGTATCTTAGGAGATTAATCAAAGATGATAATCAAAGACTTCTGGGGTGGTAGTGGAGGACAGGGAAGAGGAGGAATGAGAAGGAAGACAACATTATACTGTTTTTTCAAAGCCTACCAGAAAGTTTGCATGAAGTAGCATCCATTTTTAATAAGGCCTCCCTAAAAACGCACAAAGGAATACAGGAACGGGTCAATGAACCCTGTAATCCTCCCCTAATCCATAACACCACCAGATCAGCAGTCACACCCCTCGCACTGGGAATTTGGGATTCAGCAGCAACACTGATCCATTTCCAGGCCCTATTTTCTGCTATGTCCTCTCTGGACAAGCCAGCTTCCCCAGCCACAGGCCCTCCAGTTTCAGCCATTCTCCATCACCACCTTCATGCTGAGATTCCCTCCCAGCACAGGCCACGCTCCCCAGCGATGCCTGTTGTAACTTCAGTTGCTTGTCAGCAACATCACAGGAAAAAAGGAAGAAAAACACAGCTAGGTATCAGTGTGTCAAAAGTCAATAAACAGCCCCAATCCTGTTTATTTGCCATTTTGAATACACACAGATCCCGGCACCTCGAGCATCACGTTTCAAACACAAGAGTTTGCAGCCCAAAACCAAAGCTATTTGGAGAAAAAGCTTTCTTTGAAGCCCCCACAAAAGTAAGCACTAGACTGTTTTCTCCCTCCCTCAAACCACTTGAGGTAACTCTAAAAAACAGCATACACGTACTTTAATAAATCCAGCTTTGTATTTAACACCTCGATGTTACTTTGAGGGAGAATTGCCTTTTCTAGTAGCTTGGTAGCTTCAGTGGTTAAAAACCTGTACCGCTGGCTTGATCTAAGTAAACAGATACACATCTCAGAGCACGCACGTTTAACGGTTTCTCACAGTATGGGATGTCAGAATTACTCCTGGAAGCAGCGACCACAGCTGCTTTCTTCATCCCCGACAACAAGCCTCCCCTACAACCAGCCCCAGTGCGGACGCAGTGTTCTAGGTAGGGGTACGGGCTTTGGCAGAGCACTCAAGAGCAGGGGCTGGAGAAGGAACAGGCCTTCAAGCAGTCAAGCCATAAAGAAAAAATCCCACAAAATATCTACTGTTTATTCCAGAGAGTTAAAAAGAGGTTTCACCACATTTCCCTCTTCCAACCACAGACATTTGCTAAAAGTTTCTTTCTTCTGTACTTCAAAAAGGAAGCTTAATCTTCTTCCACATGCAAGGATTCAGACTGTTGTCTACAGCCTAGAGGAAACCGCAGGGCCCCTTTGCAGAAGTATCTTGTACCACATGGGAATCTATCCAGTTGGCTTCATTTAACATGAGACTATAAAAATAAGGCCTCGAATTGACCGAGGTCCAAACACACTCATGGCTCCCACCCCCAGTCCCCCAGCTGCCAGCACGCTGAAGGCACCATGCCCTTTTTAAGATGAGGTGAAGCCAAGGTCTCTTGCATATGTCCCACACAGCCTCCGTCTTAACTTAGGCCAGTGTCCACCTTGTATATAAACACAGCTGGGACTCAGAAACAAACTGTTCAGCCATTCCTCAAATAGCTGAAGCCAGGAGACATTTGCAGAGCACAGCTACCACACAGAAGAGCCAGGTGATGCACCTACTTCCCTCCTAGGTGACACCTGGAAGAGGTGTGGCCCATCTCCCCTCCCGTAACAGCAATAGTTAGAGGAAAGGACTTCATGAACAAGTGAGATTCATCCCAAATTCCCATCCCCACCTGCAGCAGTCATTGGAGCCTTTACCAAAGCCTCCAAACTACTATGCTTGCAACCAAGAAAAGGTTAGGAGCACACCTCCTGCGACCTTGTGCCTCCAGGACAGAAGATTCTTCCATTGTCAGATACACAGTGAACCCCAAGAAGAAACACCAGAGACTTGCTGGGGAGGTGTCCTATCCAGATGCCCCAGTTTTCCACCCACTGCTGGTGCAGGTCTGGAGCCAGCCTCAGCAGACAGTCCTCAGGGTCTGAAAGGAAGACTCTGAAGTAAGTTTTCTGTTTAAAGACCAAGCAATTGCTGCTACTTGACACCGATGGGGCTCAAACTCTCGACAGCCTCGGAACATCTATAGCTCAAACTGGCTTCAGGTAACTTCAGCCCAGTTCAAGAGAGTGCCATGCATCCAAGGACCAGCAGATTATCAGCAGAAGCTTTCGTCTCTTTTAGAGGGAAGTTACAGAAATTCCAAATGCACTACAAGAGCTGCAAATTATCAGGGCCCTCAATACAAACCGCTCCCAAATATCACACGACGTTCTCATCCCCATCAGCTCCCAGAGACCACAGGCTTTGGGCAGGCTGAACTGCCACAATGACTTTTTAAACTCATTAGGGTCAAGGAAAGTGTTACACAAGTTATTACAGCTTGTGTAAGGAAAAAAAAAGTTACCAGCGTGGAGGGCAACGGGGTCTGATGCCACCTCCCCAGAAGCACGTGCAAAAACCACCACCCATGGGAGAACACAACATGAAGAGGCAGGATCACAGCAGGGCTGCAACGCAACCACTCAGTCACTCATCCATCCATTTCACCCCACATCCTGCAGCTCAATACAAGTGTAATACAAGGCTGTGTATTTTCTCTGCTTCTGCTATTAATTTTATGTATGCACAGACAACAGTGAGTACATGCAAAACCACCCATGTTAGTCACGATTGCGCTGTTCACCAAAGGACAAGATATTCCCATCCTCTCCTAGTAATCAAAGGTGATGTAAGTCCTACTGCAATTGAGAATAGCAAGTCCATTTCATTAGTGCAACACTTGCTTTACTATCCACAACAATGCTCAAAACAAACACTGATGGAAAGAGAAAACAAAACAAGTTCAAATGCACATAAACACAGCAATTTTCCTTAGTTAATCAGCGAAGCCTAGAACAAAGCAAACCTATTTGGAATCAGTTTTACAGCTGACAGTATCTGGATCTTGTTTCACCAGAGCGCCACGCATGCTGCAGCAACGAGATACAGCCCGTGGAAGTTCGGTGATTTTCCCCCCACTGTTAAAGTAGAACAGACAACATTGATTCTGCTCAGCCAGCCACCACAGCTGTCTCAGCTCCAGCACACGCAATGGGTCACCCAAAATGTTGCTCTAACTGAAAAAATCCAGACAGCATCAGGAAAAGCAATGTTAGAAAGCTGCTCATTGTAAAAAAATACACAATGAACACCATAATTTCAATCCTTCAAGCACACGCCAGCGAGGGAAAGGACCATCCATGTCAGAAGCAGATGTAGTCAATGCCTGGTTTATAATTTGTAGAAAAATTGGTTCTTGATATATGAAGTAACCAACTCAATTCTTTTTCATAAAACCTTATAGAATATAAACAGTTATTTATTATTTAGCTAAAGAAAAAGCGTTTCCCCATCTGTTCAGTCTTATGGGGTTTTATGCAGTGTTAAGTGCTGGAAGCACACCGAGACTGTCGTTCGGACAAGCCCTGCGAAGACAGCAACACACAGAACGCATTGCTCTGCTTGGTACGTTGAATCACAGTTCATTAAGGCCCGCACTTTGCTAAATAGTTAACAAAAAAGGTAAGGTAGCTCCCCCAAAGTATAAACGTAGTCAAAAAAAAGATCAGCCATCATCCCTACAGATTTCCACCCAGATGAAGCACAAAGCCTTTTGAGCAGTGTTCACGAGAGCTGGGCTACAGCAGGACTCCGAGCATCCACAGAAGACAGACTGGCAGCTTTAGTAACCAACTACAGCACAGCTTTCCCTGTATGAAGGGATGAAGATGAGATTGAATTCACAGAAAATAGCCAAACAAGAACCCCGCAAATATTATTTGAGCCTGCACTCTCCTATCTGTTTTCCTCAGAGTTCATGAATAAGTGTTTTGTACCCCTCTGGAGCAGACAACTGAAGAACAGATGGTATTGGGTCTTAAGTTACTCCTCCCTTGATAGTTTAAGCAACATGTATATTCCCATAATACGGTATTTCACTTTACCCATTACTCCCCCTGCATATTTAACCACCATATAATACAGCCATTACACTGTATTAACACAATACAGATAAATAATTTTCCAGTAAATCACTCAAACTCTGACTGCATACACTGATACCCGGTACAGATTAAAACGCGTGCGCACTTCTGCAGAAGAGTCTGCAAGAAGAGGGAAGAAATCCCATCAGCTCCAGAAACTTGTTCATTTGGAATAACCCTGTAGCCACAATGGGGCTCAGACAGGCTATGGCATGTTGAGTAGGGATAATTATTTTTAAAAAACATTGTTGGGATGATGATGAACTGAACATCCAGGTATGTAAGACCATTCAAGCCTGAAATGGAGTATCTTCCAAAAATAAAATTGAAGATTAACACAATTACATGAGTTCACTTTTTTCTTTCAGGGACTGAGCAGGAGGGACATCACCCCACACCATTTAACTGTACATATTTGGAGTAAACCAAGTCACCACTAACAAACAAACAGTTTGCTCTAGGAAGTTTCTGGTATGCATTTATTGCCAGCTGATACAGAACTCAGACGGAGTTCATCCATGCCCACGGACAACTGGCTGGCAACGACAATGCTTCCCAAGGCCGAGAGGTGTTCACCAAGACCCTGTGTCCACTACACAGGCAACCGCAGGAGCCATGGGACTTGTGACCCTCTCCTTGCACCAAATTCAGTGTCTTAGGTGGGAATGATCATCTGCAAGGAGAAAGTCAGAACAGCAGCTCAGAAGCTATGCAGCATCCAAGCTAATTCGTAATGGACAAGATCCCCAGTCAGCAAGCTGCTTGTATAAACCTCATGACAAAAGGAGGTATGGACTCGATTTCTCTGGAGGACAGGTAGACTTTGTTCAGGGATACAGGAAGCTGCTTGTGGTTTGAAGATTAGCCCATTCCAGAGCAAAGGGCGACTAATACCTAAAACAGGCTCTATTTTGTGGCTTTTGGGAAAACTGGATTTAGAAAGCTCTACGAGTTCTCTTTGGGAAGAGGAGAGGGATATGGAGAAAAGGTGCACATCTTGCTTTTCACATACCAAACAGCTCACACTTACCAACTGATCAAAGCCTTTCTCGCTTGCTCCGCAGAAGTGAAATGGAGGCAAAGAGGAGCTAAGATTCCCCTCTCTAAAGATAAAGAAAAATCATCACACCACGCACAGCAGAAATTTCACAGAATCACAGAATCCCAGCATGGCAGGGGTTGGCAGGGACCTCTGTGGGTCACCCAGTCAAAACCCCTGCCGAAGCAGGGTCACCCAGAGCAGGCTGCATAGACTTCGTCCAGGTGGGTCTTGAATATCTCCGGAGAAGGAGACTTCATAACCTCCCTGGGCAGCCTGTAAATTTGAAAGTATCTACCATCTTGCGGTTTTACCAGCTGGTCCAGATGCCACTGCAGAAGAGGCTGCATCCATTCATTGCTTAAGATGTTGCAGAGAAGTAATTGTAAAACTCACTCCTGGCAGAAAGGTGCGTTTCTCATCTCAGAGCAGACAGCAGGGCAGTGGGAGAGTAGCAAGTTGGTTCTGCCATTTCAGAGCTACATAGGAATGGCAAGATAGTTGATGAAGGTTGTTTCTAGCTGACTTATCTCCACAGATAAAAACTCCATAGCCTTCTCCTTCCTTGCCAAGCTAAGTTTCAGGTACACCAAAAATCAACATTGGGACAGCACCCATCTTTTCTAACAGGCCAGTATCACTTCAAGTAAACAATGCGTTTCCAAATGTAACTTCACTTTCATGTGTACAAACTTAGCTAAGAGGAAAACCAGTTCCGCTTCTGCCTGACCATTTCAGATATTCTCTGAGCATTACTTGCACAAACATCTCCTATTTCACAGCAGTGAAGATGTCTCTTCCAATAGGAGTGCCAAGTGTCATGTGAGATGTATGACACATGTTTGGCTGCCCTTTTCTTATGCCTACGGGCTGTCCGGGTATCATGCATCAGCACTTACCTTATATTTACATTTTCTGGACAGTTAGACCTACTATGGAACCTGCTCAACATGCTGGTGAGTATCCTGCTGCCAGCAGCCAACAGCTTTGCCATGGTAAGTCTAAAAGCCAAACCTCCCCTGATCTGACAGTCATAGCAAGCTCTTCTCAGCACCCAAACCCAAAGCCACCAGTCCAGCTGGGCTCCCGAACCACAGGAGATCCACCACCACCCCCTCCCCACAACCCCTTCACACCCAATCCCTGCTGCAGGGCATCACCCTCCACCCACCCACCTCAGAATCACTCTTGCCATCCATGCAGCAAATCCAGTCTCTCAGAGCACACAAAAATCCTGGTAACTCCAGTAACCAGCAGCTGCGTTGCTATTGCACTGCCCTTTTAGCACACCATCACCAGTGCTGCTGAGCTTTCTTCAGACCTCTGTTACACCCTGACCACAAGACAAGGCAGCACTCAGGCCATAAACGTGTGTTCCACAAGCAAGCTGGACTGCGCATCAAGTGCAAACATTACTAAGATGACAGCTTGCAACATCAACTTCCCCCCCATCAACTGTGGACAAGAGATGACCAGAAGGACCACAAATGTCCTTTACACCAAGTTCTGGTTTTATTTGAAGTCATTTCCTCTTACTGCCACTGGACCCCACACATGCAGCATGAGGAGTTCAACCAGGACTAAAAGAGCATATAACCAAGCTTTAGACAAAATGCACATAAAAGCAAAAGAAAGGAGTCTTACTCGATTCAAAGGCAGACTCTGAAGCCTGACCCAGCTCCACTTCATTTACTGAATTTGAGAAGCAGTCTATTAATAGTTCACTATCGTATCCCTGTCCTGCTCCTCTGTCAGGGCAATAGCTATACTAACCAACACCAGAGATACAGGCACATGTTTTCATATCAACACTGTAAACAATTGTTTAAACTTAACCAGAAGTCACCATCTCAAAAACTAACCTAAAAAATCCAAGATCAGTCTCAGAGATAATTTAACAGGAGCACACAGCAATACTAGATTCAAGCTTTCAGGTACAGTTTCCCTCCTTTCTTCTCCCAGACAGATTTTGCAAGTTATTCTGTTCTTTTACACCACAAAGTTTACCCAGCCAACAACTGCACAGCACAGATAGTAACCAGCTACTCTTTCAACACCAGACAAATGCTGTCAGCCAAGAAGGACACTTACAAAAGCCGAACTACCACACCAGCGAACATCCTGAAGATACCACCCGTTTCAGAAAGAAATCCCCTGGATTCTTGACACAGGGGCATAGCACAGCCTTCTTCCACACAATTTAACTTCACATAACTTCATTTTGCCAGAAGTGACTTGCCAGCTAGAGCAAAGTGAACTCGCTTCCACATGGTCCATTTTACCACCTCCCACCTTTAACCACACAAATGTATCTGCTTACACAAAAACATCTGAGCCATGGGCCTTCAGTACAGCTTTGAACAACCATCACAGATCCTCTAAGTGGACACAGGATGGAAAACAATACTTAAAAATTTAAGAAAACATTTACATAGGCATCAGCCTTCTCATACATAACACAGTTCACAATAAACGGCATGCTTATCTTTCCTTCATCCACTCGCCAAACTAGGAATTTTGCTTTAAGGAAAGATTATCAGCCTTAGAAACAAAGATTAGCACATTTACATAGGTCTAGCATTAATGATTTTATTCACCTTGCATTAAAACAAAGTCTAATCTCATCTTGTACTTCCAGAATATTCATGCTGTATTAAAATCAGTCAGCCATTAACCAATCTGGATGAGCTTCTCATTTAAGGAATAAAAACAGAGAACAAGAAAATACATTATCTGTTCCCATATTAATACTGCATATGAATCAATAGAAAGAAATGTTCAGAAATGCATCCACATTTAGAACTTAATTTTCAGTTAAGGTCTGTGCCCTCCAACAAATCTGGAACTCCCGAATACCTGAGTGACTTAAGACATAGAAGGTACCTTCACTTTTTTCTTTGATTCTGGCAGTTTGAAGAGAGTGGCAATGCCATAAAAAAAGGAAAAAGTGCTATGAAGCTATGAAGTAAAACACTTATCTTGCAAAGATAATCAAGTTTTTTCCCTACAGAACTATACAACCAGAAGCTTGGCAGAAAAGCTGCAGGTGCCAGGGACAAACAGCTGCCCCCTTAGAGCAGCATGTCTGCCTGTGGAGATGCAGGGTGGAGAACAAGTCTCAGACCACCAGTGGGACAAGATGGGTTTCCCACAGCATTCACCAACTGGCATTCCTCACCTCCCTGCCACGGGCACAGCTACAGCAGGGCGAGACAGTCCAACCTCCCCACATTTCCAAAGAAAACTAAAATACAATCAAACAGAAGCTCAGTATTCAGAGTCCAAGCAAGAACCATGAAGTCCAATGAGGTCTGAGACACCACCAGGTTTGACTCTCCTGCAGCTTCCCTGCGTGTTCCCAAAGGGAAATGGGATGGGGATTTTGAAACCATTCATCTAACTAAAAAGATTATCTGGCTTGCCAGCAGCCGGTTGGTAAAAACCTGTATTTGTCTACTCATGACTTAACATTTTTACTTAGGAGTGCAACACTGAAACACCGTTCTGCTGAAGCCTCAGCCACACAGTGATTGCATGCCACCAATCAAAATTAATTATAGCTGTTCAAAACCCTAGAATGCAAACCTCCCAGATCGTGATGGCACGCTAATCCTCCTCCAGTACTTCAGTTTCAGGAAGGAACAATAAACTCATTTTCTAACTAGAATTTGACTACAGCTTTCATGTCTTCTCTGCCAGGTCTAAAACCCAGATCTAGTTTGGTTAGCATTTGGATCCTACCCTCATCCAAGCCATGATTTCGGTTCTGAACCCTAAAGCCATCTTTTCAGTGAAATAAAACCACTGAACAAGGGCTGGCAAGGTCTTTGTACAGACGGACAAAACAGAGACAAAGACACACAGGCAACAGTACGACTGGGCTGAAAAAAACATGCTGAGCAAGGAGAGAGGATTAACGCCTGCATGGAACCTCACTGCTGTCAGTTTTTAACTCTCAGGCTCTAAAAGGAGCAAGCACAAGCGCATCTCCAGGAGAGAGGCAAACTACAACACGCCGCAGTTTTTCTGCAGGAAGGCTCCAGGGTGGGTTTGGATGGTGCACGACTGCAGAGGAAGTCATTCTGTCTCCAACAGCATGGCGACAATGGCGTCCACTCTGTCTTCTGCTAGCTATATCTGAACTCCAAATATCTACAAACGGGGGCATATCTAACTGGCACAGCTTACATAAAAAATTTCAAAATCCCGTGAATAGAGTGATTGCTTGACAGCTCCCTCTGAATGTTTTCCCAGCAAAACTCCCCAGCTGAATTAAGAGAGTGCTCTACAAGTCAAAAGCCCAAGACAACACACAGCTATTCACGCCGTCTCCTGACTGCTTCCTTCATGCACACTCATCCCAAACCCCCCGGCGATAGAAGGCTTTTGTCATTCAGCTAGACCTCCTCAATCCAGACCCAGGACTGGCCTTCAACCCCCATGTACCACCTCTGTTACCCAGCCTCCAGCATCTGCTCCACACCCACAGGGCAAGCAGACAGCGGTGCGCAGGGAGAGCCCGCAGCCCTCACCCACTCCTGGGCATCCTCACCAATCTCACTAAAGCAGCTGAATAATAAACAGTTGTCTTTAAGGTCAGGGGCCCAAAACAAGTTCTGTATTAAATTCAAAACACCTACCAACAGGGTCAGAGTTAAGCTGAAGCACATATAATGCAAATGAGGGGGAATTAGGGAATTATTACAGATGATTTCTTCACATGCAGTCAGTTCAAAAATTTCCAAATGCGCACGGCTAGGCATAAGAAACCCAATCACCAGGTAAGCTTCACACTGCAATTTTCCCTTCCCAGCCTTTCTTTGCTATAAGTGACCCAAACACTGGAATCTTGACATGCTGTGTTCTCTGATACATTTGGCAGCCTTTTGTAGTTAAAGCTACTCTGTTACAGAAAGTACACTGAAAATATATCTACTCCAATTCCCCCGCTAGAGCCTACTGAGAAAACCTGGCAACAAGACGCACTCCTGACGCGTGCGATCGCTCTGCGTGGCAGAGCTGGCCTGCGCTGGTCAGACCGACAGCTGACAACGCCGGCCTCTCCCACGGACAAGCCTTCCCCCCAGCAGCATCCCCGTTATCACCTTCATTCATCACAGGCTACTGAAGCCTCACACGCTCAGGATTCAGTTGGAGCTGAAGCCAGACAAAGCCCAAGCTCGCCTTTGCATCCCCTCAGCACTCCCACAGCCTCTCCTTTTTAGCCTGGAGCCCTCCAGGACCCCCCAGGCTGGGGGGGGGGGG
>Ga0065711_1030596_pt1 | contig 32042 bp, 46 predicted proteins | sample Hoacrofraction12_FD_59098 | JGI IMG/M metagenome (GOLD analysis project Ga0065711, IMG submission 59098) | Hoatzin crop microbial communities from Cojedes, Venezuela - Epithelial fraction 12 v2 (version 2) | ecosystem: Host-associated > Birds > Digestive system > Esophagus > Crop | place... | reverse complement strand
CAGGGCTCCGTCACCCTCAGAGGGAAGAAGTTCTTCCTCATGTTCAGATGGAACTTCCTCTGCTTCAGTTTGTGCCCATTGCCCCTTGTCCTGTCGCTGGGCACCACTGAAAAGAGTTTGGCCCCATCCTGCTGACACCCACCCTTCAGATATTTGTAAGCATATATTAGGTCCCCTTGCAGCCTTCTCTTCTTCAGGCTGAACAAGCCCAGCTCCCTCAGCCTCTCCTCGTAGGAGAGATGTTCCAGTCCCCTCACCATCTCCCGCAGCAGTTCTGCCCTTCCTAAGCAGGGCAGGATCATCAGGCTCCAGTTACAGCCGTGAGGCGTCATCAGCGCCTTATCTGCATAGGCAAACCCAGCACGTCTCAAATACTCCTGCCGCACCAACCGCACCATCCGTGGTCACCGGGCCTCCTCCATCTCACCCTCCTCCATCTCACCCTCCTCCATCCCGCTGATGGAACCGACCTCCAGCTGCTCGGAGCAGCAGCAGCAGATAAAGGGAAGCAGGGCAAGGCTCAGCGCTGCTCTGCTGCTGGCTCAGATCTGAGCAGAAGATGTAACCCAGCTAATTGACCACGGGCTGGCCTGGCTCTGGGAAGCAGCATCTGCCGCAGAGGAAAGCCGGTGGCGGGGATGGTAAATTGGCATTACAGGCAGTGGAGGGGAGAGGGATAAGACAACCACGCACACGTGCCCCTTCCCACATCTCTTGGAGAGCGTTTGGGATTTTTTCCAACCCTGGACTGCAATATGGGGCAAAGTAAATCAGATTTTGCTATGGTGGTGAGAACAGGCGGCTGAACACAGGGCTCAGCCTCGGTCCCTCCAGCGGCAGCACCCGCCATGCTGGGACCTCACCTTTGCCTGCTGCAGTTTAATGGACCAAAGTCTCCTCTGCAGCACCAAGAGAGCAAATTGTCACAGAGGGAGAGAGCAAGCCACCATCCCCAGCCTAGGAGATGGCTCGGACCTGGCGTTGGTCATGCCCGGAGACACTGGAGCGGACGCAGGCTCCCTAAGCCCCGCAGGAACAAATCAGCAAACAAAAGACAGGATTGCTCCCAGGACAGGTCCAGCCATAAAAAAACCCCCTCTGCACGCCAGTTGGGCTGGGATCTGCCTCCTGCTCCGGCAGGGCGCTTTGCATATGAATTCTCCTCGCTGAAAAGAAATGGATCCTTTGAATGAGCTGAATCTGCTAATGAGAAGCCGGGGCCTCCAGAGCCCCTCTGAGGACAAGGGTCCCGTTTGGACCGCCCCAGGCCAAGCCCTGAAACCCGAGAACAAACAAAGCGAGGTTTTGCCCAGAAGGAAGCTGCCTCTCCAGCCTGCTCCCCTCTCGGAAAGGTCATCTCCCCTGGACACGCCGCGTCTGCCAACGGCTGCGCCGTGCACAAAGCAGCCGGGGCAGGAAAGCCCTAGATGAAAAGACGGGCGAGAGCCCAAGCTGAAAAGCTGCGTTTCAGCTTCCCTTCTCCTGCCATCGTTTAAAAAAGACGACTCGTGAGACTCCATCCAAGGAATGTCAGCTTGGAGCTCGTTAGATGGCGATGTCCCACTCAAGCCTTGGGTTTGCTGAATAATTTGAAGGTACCCGCTTGCCCATCACACGGCCAAGAGCACTGCCGCTCTGCTGCCAAGCTGATGGCCTTGCCATGGGCTAGATTTCGGATTTTGCGCAACACAGGAGGGATCTTCCAGGTCTCAGAGCCAAGCCATTGCAGGAAATACACTGGTTTTTCCCTCCCTTTCTCTCTCACAAAGCAGGCAGCGCAGAACCACGACAGAGGTCTACCAAGAGCTGGGGATGCGTAACAGCCTCCCACTGCAGAGCGCCCTGGGGCCATGTCCTCCCCCTCCATGGCCAAGGGACCTACCTACCTCCTGCTTACTGGCACCGTCTCTGCCCAGAACCATGCTCCCATTTCTAGCAGTGACCTTCTGATGCAACCCAAGAGGTGAGCATGGCCCTGGTCACTCCTCCTGCTTACCTGAAGGCAGCCTCGTTCCTCGGTGCTTGGAGAAGGTGGCTGCAGGAACAGTGAATCCCTTTTTTGGTGCATGCAGACAAGAGGGAAGCAAAAGAGAAGGAAGAAGCAATTATGAAGCAAGGACTCTCCACCTAGGGTGAAACTTCAAGGCTGGGTTTTGCAGTAGGAAACCTACTGCCCTGGCAAAGGGGAGACAACAGCCACTGCCAAGCACAAGTGGAACAGAAGCGCCTACCACCAGTGATCGTCTTCTCTGAGGGCCAGCCATGGCCCAGCGTCTCTGCCTCATGGAGGATGGACGCTGCTCTTCCCTGAGAGACAAGGGTCTTCTGTTTCAGATGCATTAGAAACCATCCCTCCCCAAGTCCACCTCTCCCCCAGCCACGGTACCAGGCGACTCAAAGGGTTCTCCATGAAAAACCTGAACTGAAAGTATGTTACATGCCTATGAGGATAAGTCAAATCCAAAGAACAAGAAGCAACCATAACCAAAGGTATCGGAAATCCCACCTCAACTCCTGCAGTGTAGCCAGCATTTAGATGCAACACGTCCCTCGCTAGACAACCTCAGGCACCTACTTTTGGTGGTGGCCCGTACCGGGACAATATCAGGCCACTTCACAGTGTTATAGATGTCATCTAGAAGACAGGACCAGAGCCAGCCTTCCTGGAGCCCATATACATGTCACCCCTCTATTTTTTGAAGTATCACAGCTCTCCAGGACTGAACGTTCCTCTAAGTGCTTGCAGACTTGCCTTAAATACAAGGTCTTTGTGCTACACACAGATCACACCGAAGCCTACCTCAACATTCCTCTTCCATTTGCTTGGTTTCCAAGCCTGTCCCACAACGATGTAAATTTGCCCAAGCCTAGACGGTCTATCAAGCTCCCATGGCTCAGACACGCTATCTTCAACCCAACTTTGCTGGGATTCAATGACCTCGGGCAAATAAACGAGCATATTTTTTGCACGATGCTCGGTCCCTCACGCCCCCGTGCCGACCTGCCGAGCCCGGCGTCAAACGCAGCCCTGGAGCGTGCCAGACAAAGCCCGACTCTTTGAAAGGCAACAGCCGGTTGGCAGTGTTTTAAGGCCAGAAAACAGCTCTGAACGTTCAGTTCCTTCTTTAAATAGAGGCCCCTTCTGTAAACGATCTGTTTGGACAGGAGGGAGAGTGCTGCAAGAGTCCAAGCGCTTGTGAAATAAGATCAGCTGCCTTCGCTCCCGCTCCATTCAAAACACGTGGGGGGAAGAAAGAAACCCAAAACTGGCAAGGCAAGCGGGGAGGAGAGAGCCCCTACACCTCTGCGTTGCTGGAAGGGTGCGAGACACCGGAGAAAACGGGGGGAAAAAGGATGAAAAAGGATCAATTAGTGGCGTTTCTGTTTCGAGGCGCCTGTGTGTGTTTAATTAGATTCCGTGCAAGAGGTTGTTGACGCAGATTTCCATGCTGCGGGGCGGTGGTGTAACGGGATCCAGCTCTGCCTTCCACCCTGGACAACCCCACTCAGGGCTTTTACCACCAAGCCCACCCGCCCGCATGGGTCGGCAGCAGCTGTGGGCAGAGCGGGGCGGACACCCAGCCCCACGGCACACGGGCCAGACAGACGGACACACAGCTCCCCCCCGCTCCTGCGAGAGAGGCCCCTGCCATAAACAGAGAGGAGATTAAAAAGAGAGCAAGGAAAAAAAAAATAAAAAAAAAAAATCTTTGCCCGATTCCGGCTGCGTCCCAGATCAAAGATCATCTCCAGCGAGGCCATCTGGTCCTTGTAAATGTAAAACCAAATTGAAAGCCCTGCCCTCACCTCCTCCGACTCCCTCGGCAATATTGCTTTTACCGGCCGGGGACGGGGAAGGAGCTCGCAAAAGGCATCTGTATGTAATCTCGAGCCCCCGCGCAGCTGGGCTGTAGGTTTGCGACCCCCCTTCTTGTTAATCATGAAGCAGAGGTAAATGTTTTCTTTGCATCTCCAGGGTCCCTGTTATTCCTACCCCACGGAAGAGCCCACGGCAGCAATTCTGGGATGGAGGAAGGCTGCTCTGCGTCGCCATCGCTCCTCTCCATCTGAGGACTGGGTTGTCATCCCTGCCCCGGTTTAGAAAGGGACACAGAGGGAGAGGAAGATGTCCCCGCCACTCCAGACGTGTCCCCACCATCACGCAAGCCATGCAACACCCTCCTTCCCCAGCCCAAGGAGGTTTGTCCTGCCACCGCTCCCTGGGATGCAAAAGGGGATGCAGAGGTCGACAGATAAACAGAGAGAAAGAGGGAGGACCGAGCTGAGCGCTTCCAAAAAGGGGACACAGGGCATCTGAGCCAAAAAAACGACTTGCGGTGAAAACCCCCACCGTTGCCAACCCAAATACTCTGGGCTCGACTTGAAAGGCAAGCGGGATCCGCTCTGGAGAGGAGCAAGCTACACAGGAGACATCGCAGGCAAAGAGGAGGCAGCTTGAGGAATTCCTACCCATCAAGCTTTATTGTGTTATTCCAACTAAGCAGAGACAAAAAGACAAATCTCAGCTCCCTACTTTCATTTATAATTGAACCCAGTCCAGAAGGATGGAGCAAGTACCATCTGTAATGCAGAGTGCATTAGCAGCCGGCAGAATGAAATATTCAAATTACTGTAGGCTACCTCGCATTTTAATGACAGGGTTACAAAAACCTGACTTGTAAGTGGAGATCGGACTGGAAGAACAGAAAGTTTGTTTTTCCAGTGCATGAATTAACCTAACAAAATGTTACTTTCAGGAAAAAAAAAAAAAGCATTTGCATGGGTAATTCTGCAACATATCCCAACAGGTTCACAAGAGAGAAAAAAAAAAATATTATTCCATTTAGCTATCCTAATTGATATATTGTCCAGGGAGATGAAAAAACTCAGGGAAAAAAGGGCAAGGCTCTTTCCTTTCGGCTGAAGATGCTAAATAAATAGATGCAGGTTTGCATGAACCTTACCAACGCGTAGCGGTCCCGCACACAGGGATGCGCGGCAGCAGAAAGGTGCATCCATGGCGTGTGTCAGTGCAACACTTGCACAAGCTGCAGCCTTTCGATGCCGTGCACAATTTGAATATGCAAATCGCTCCTTGATTTTCGTGCTTGTGCCTGCGCCGGGATCCATTCGTTTTGATATCGTTAATCAGGGCTGCCGAAAAGCCTGACACAGTAAGTGGCTGTAGCCCCTAGCAGTAGTCAAGATGGAGTGACAGGCTCCATTTAAGATGTCACAGCATATAATAAAGTGTAAAACTATACTTAAAATAAACGAGACAGAAACAATAAACTTGACTCCGGGTTTGAACTTTCCAGGAGAGCGGCAGAGAGACCTGAGCACGCGCGTGTGCAAGTGGGCACGGAGCTGGGGTGGCTGGAGAGGACGGTCCCCCCCCGACCCTGCCACGCAGGTGAGAGCGAGGAGGGCTGACCTCCCACCTCCACCGAAGGAGTCGAGCCTCCCTACAACCCTACGGTAACAAGCGGTCTGCATGGTGGGACAGCTCTGAAGCTTCTGGAATTGGACGTGGAGGAGGAAGAGGAAGATGTGGAGCCATACCTGGGATCTGCTGGGGACCGAGGGGATGGCCAGGCCACGATGGGCATCGTGACTCAGGCAAGGAGTCCACCAAAGCTTTGCTTCCAGCAGCTCAGCAGAGAAGAAGGGATTTACCCACCATAGGTGTCACCTCCAGGCACCTGAATGGAGGTTGGGACCACCCGGTCCAAACCACCTTTCCTCCCAGGCAAACAGGGAACATCACCGGCTCCTGGCCACGTTCCCAGGGTGCCCCTTCTCCTCCATCCCCAGGTGGCAGCACCGGGATGGGATGGAGAGGCAGCGATGTCCTCAGCATCTCCAGCCTGGGCTTGGTGACGTGCCCCAGGACCAGGAGCCACAGCAGACACTGGATCCTCATCCCTTCCTTGGCAGGATGAGGACCAGGATCAGGCCCATGCAGGGAGGGACCCCCCCCCATGCTAATAAGCCCAAAAGCCCCATTCTGCTCCTCAAACTACCCCTCTGCACCCCAAAACCTCTGGCCCGCCCAATGGCAGCTCTCTGTGCTGAGACAAACCAGTCGCTCGCTCGCTCTCCTGCTAAGCAGTTAAATTAGAGAGTATTCAATTAATAACAGCTGAATATTCTGTCACATTTAGGAAGATGTATGGTAAGACAAGCGAGTTGTGATGTCTGTGACAGAAATGATAAAAGTTCTCCCGACACAGCCTGGCAGATACTTGGCTGGAGGAACCGCTTGCTCTCATGGACTCCAACGTCAGCGCAGACACCAAGCCCAGCGCCGCCTTCAAAGGAGAGACGCTCCAAATTGCACAGGAAAGCCTTTGCCAAAACCGTTTGCAAGCAGCTCCCTCCCGCCCTCCTTCTGGGATCCATCTGAGACGCAGGGACGACACTCTGGAGAAGACCTTGGCCAAGAGACGTCCGAGCCAGCACCTGCCAGCCGCCACGTGGCAAGCATCACCCAGCAGAAGCTCAGACCATCTCATGTCACCTAAAGGCCGCCCCATGGCACCCTTCCCTGTCCCAGTCTGCCTCGGTTTACCCATCTGCAGAAGGGACAGTGATCACCTCCCAAGTGACCCACCCCAGGGGGAACCAGCGCGGCGCTTGCACGGCCCCATGAGCGCGGGTAAGCACCATCTGTCTGTCCGGTAAGGCGTTCTCCATCTCGTTCACGGACGCAGCGTGGCCAGGGGACGTGCAGGAGTCGTGCTCTCGAGGCCGCCTCCTCTTCTTCTGGGGGGTTGTTTTTCACCGGTGTTGTTTGCGAACACAGTTTTGTTGCTAAGAAACTACCTTCGTACTGCACGGAGAGCAAAGACAAAGCAACCGTCAAAATAACACTGTATTTTGACAGTAGCCAGATCGTAACCATAAATGATCTATTTTCCCTGCTCTCCTCTGTGCTCATTAATGTGGTCTAAATACCGTACTCCCCTAGATAACGCCCTATATGTACACACGCGCGGCACGTGCAGGCACCGGGGGGTCCGTCACACCTGCTCATCCCCCAGACCAACGCTGAAGGAATCAGCCCCGGGAAGAGGAGGGGGCTCCCTGGGGAGGCCCCACGGCGCCCTTCGGCACGCGGTCTTTAAGCGAGAGGTACGTGACAAAGAAATGGCGGGAGAGGGTGAGACCTCTGCCCATGCCCACAGCAGTCAGCTCCGTGCGTCGGCCCTGGGCTGGGGAGAAACGGGATTCTCTGTTGGCTTTGGGTTTGTTGAGTGGGTTGGGGTTCGTTGGTTGTTGTGGGGGTTTATTAAGTCCCAGGGGAGAAAAAGCAGCGAAAAAAGTAAAACCCAGTTGCTGATCCGTTTCCAAAGTGCCTCTTGGTGCTTTCAGGGTGGGGAGATCCTGCCACACAGCACCCCCTCACCATCACCCTGACACAGAGATGTTCCCACTAACAACTGGGAATGAAAACCGCTCCACTAGAAAGCCTCAGCGCCGCGGTGAGCATCCTGCAGCCGGGTGCCAGCGAGACAAGCGGGGCAGTGGGTAACCGTGGCACAGGCCGGGGACGCGGTGATGGCTGCGCAGGCAGGGACACGGGTAAGCACCGCACTGGGACACGGACCTCGGCACCTTGTACCTACCCCCCGCTGCTGATTTAGGGGCGGAGGGCAAGGGTAGGGAAACAACAAGGCTGAAACTGCGACCAAGTCAAGCCAAGGCAACCGGAAGAGTCCCGCGCTTTCGCAAAGAAAGGATGCCCGGAGTCACGGTGCGGCGGCTCCCAGCACCCCGGCGGGACAGCAAACACGGCCCTGCCATCCTGAACCACGACCCACCGGCAGCCACCGCCAGCTCGAGAGCCCAGCGAGAGCACAAAGAGCCGGCGAGGGATCGCGCTGGTCGCTTTCTACCCCTAGGCGTGCGCTTGCGCAGACGGCAACGCCTGCAGGCAGGGACCAGCCGGGCTTGGGAGAGCAGCGCCCTGCCTTGGATGCTTTTTAGGGCGAATAAAGGAAAAACTCGAAGGCGTTGGAAGCGATCCTGCAGTATCTGGGTTGTCTGACTCTTCTCCGGCTGCTCCCTCACCCAAGTGCACGACTCTTCTGCGGGCACCCGAAAGCCCAGCACGAAGGGCCCGTCTCCCGCGGCGCAGCAGCTTGCCACGTGCGCTTTCCCTGCCAAAACCCCCAGCTCCACCCCACAGGAGAAAAAGGGAAGGGTGAGAGGAGCTCTGTCGAACCCCACCGAACCCCAAGCAACATTTCTCCGCAGCAGAACAAAAGCCCTTGGAAACCTCTTCTCCGCTCGGGTCCCCCGGCCCCCATGAAAGCGGCATTTTTCTGGGCTAATTACGCAGGCTGCTCCGAGCCTCCCGGCGTAATGCGAGCTGCAAAGGCAGACATCAAAGGGCTCTCAACTTTAAAATAAATCGAGAGCGAAGACGTCGGCATCCGCAGGACACCAGGTTGAACGTTGGGGGTGACTTGGTTCATGAGATGCCCGGGCACCGAACAGCAGGGGAAGAGAGGAGGCAGCTAGATTTTCTGTGCATGGCACGTTCCCAGAAGGCACAGGCAAGGACGGGGGAGTTTGGTCCTTGCAGGACCAGCCGTGGTGGCAGCAAAGCTTTCTGATGCCTCCATCCAAGGGAAGGACCAACTCTGGAGCCTGTCTGCTCGCTGCGGTGGGCGAGCTGTGGGGCGCTGGGTGGAGTGGCCAAGGTTGGGTGGTGGGAGAGGATGGGGCAGGAGTCACTGCCACACTCCAGGCAGTAGTGGCCACCATCACAGCTGGTCGGAGCACCAGCCCCAGGCGCTGTGTGCCACAGTTTCCCCAGAGCTGAATGCACCCATCACACCTGGAGCTCCTGAGATGGGATTTTCCAAACAGGTCCTTCACCCTAAAGAGCAACCTTCTAGAGGAGGCCTTGGCCCTGCTCAGGCCAAGTCACGGCCTGCGCCTGCAGCTCCTGATGGACGAGAAACCCATGCTCTGCCGCTTCCCATTCACTTGGATGAGAAAGAAGACGCCTTTGCTGGCCCCTCCAGGGAAGGGGCACCAGCCTGAAACCACTGGCACCCCACGGCCATCTGTTCTCCCTCCTGGCCCAGAGCGTAGCACTCTCCCGGCTTTCAGCAGGACACCCTGGCATGCCAGGTACGATTTGCATCGGAGATGACTGGGGAAGACGAAGCCATCCTGCCAGCTCCTCCAGCCCCCACCTTTCGCCCTCCCCTTTGGGCTTTATAGGGCCTTGTAGCACGGCCAGTACATGCTCTGAAGTGCAACCAGCCTTCGCTTCTCACTGACGAGCACAGAGAGGTGCCTCCAAAACAACAAGGCATGACCAGAAATCCTATGGGTCTTCAGGCTCTGGCCTTTCTGTGGTAGCAATTACCCAGGATTGCTGCCAGGAGACGTTTCGGCTCTGCCTTGGGAAAGGACTGGGGCAAGAAATGCTCTGACGCTCAGAAGATCGGCGCACACAAAGCTGTCATGCGAGGGATGACGCCAACCGTGCTCCTGAACCCAGCCGGGTCCAGCCCTCCGTCTCCCCGCTTCTCCCCCAGCCTCGGCTCCCGGGGCGCGGGGGCACGGTGGAGGGCTGGACCGCATCCCGCTCCCTCCCGCGGAGGAGAAGGAAGATGAAAGGAAGGACGAGGCTGGGATGGCCGAGCGTGGGATGCGAGGGAAAGGTGTCAATTAAAGCAATGAGGCCCTCCGCATCCCCGCACCTGACAGCCGGGCTGAGCGGAGCTGACAGCCGGAGCGCCGGCTGGCTTCCCCGTCTCGCTCGCCGGAGCACGCTCCCCCCACGCACCCCCGGCTCCGAACCGGCCAGGGACACCGGCACCGGCGTGGTGTCCCTTCCCCTGCCCCTAGAGATGCTCCTTGCAACGGGAATTATCATCATCTGGGGCTTAAGCAGGCCACGGCCAGCCCGGAGGCAGATGGCAGCGAAGCGGTCGGGGCCGGGTGGGATGGCAGAGAGAGGCGATGGACGGTGCTGAAATAACCAACGAGTGCTGCAAGGTCTCAGCCCCTACGCAGGATGGCATCCGGGTGCCAGGGAAGGCGGCAATCCAGCAGACACCGGCTGGCCACTCACCCCTCGAACCTCCCCGGGTGGCCAGCCCGCATCCCTGCTCCCCAGGAATCGCATCTCGGGAGCCCCTGCTTCACCCCCCGGGGAGGCTCAATCCAATTACTGCTGATACACATCTCCTCCTGGGCTCCAAAACACGCTCTTCCCGGCTGAAGGATTCGCACGGACACGGAAAACTTGTCCTGATTGCGGCGTTAATGGTCGTGTGGCCCGTGTCATCACCGAAATGGCCTTAGGGGGAGAGCTGATGGGTCTCTGAAGTCATCAGGACTACCCCACCTCATCTTGCTCCCCTTATTAAAACCATTCATCCTGGGAACTAAATGAATATGTTTCATCTTCAAATGCTGAGACACAACGGCAAGCAGGCAGAGATCTAATAGAACAATACCCATCTAATCATGCCGATTTTTCTCTCCCCGTCCTGCCTTCATATTACACGCGCGGCCATGAGACCGAGCTGGGGCCGCAGGCTACGGGTGAGGACAGGGCACGGCCCGCTCCGGCTCTGCCGCCGCCGCGCCTCGTACCCCCCCACACCAGGGTCTTCCTCCCTCTGCGGCGGTGGAAAAAGCCCCAGGACTTTGAAAACTAATAAGCCCGACAGATACCGAGCCGACCAAGCCTAAGGGAGCCCGGGAAGCAGGGCAGGCCCTCTGCCACTGGCAGACCCCTGCTTCCCATGGGAATACCGCACGCCGTACCGCCCATGAATCATTTTGGCGCTCCTTCCCGCACCCACCGCAGGTTTTCCTGGCTCCCGTTCCCTTAGATACCGAGTTGATTTTTCCCCTTCTTCACTAAAGCACCTTTTTGCACGCATGACGTCGGGGGAAGCGTTAATAATTTTGAATCTCTCCCATATTAAGGGTCTCCAGCAAGGTCCCTGGCTGGGGACGGGGTGCTGGAGTACGCAGTGGGTGGGCGCATCAGGTAGGGCTGGGGATGGGAAAGGCAGTTTATCCACTGCATCTTTCAAGATGCTGCCGGCGATGCTCCCGGCCTCCCCTGCCTAACCAGGGTTTGCACAGCAAATCCCCGCTCTATCTAATTATTAACGATAATAACGGCGGTTGGCTCACTGGATGCCATCTGGAGCCCTGCCACGCGTGCCCGCCGGCCCCGGGAGGGCTGGGAAGGGGGTGACCCCACGGGGCGAGGGCCGGGGGCCGGCCGGGGGGTGGGTACCAGCTCGGCATCGCCCCGAGGACCTGGCGGGCCCACCCAGGCTGCCGGGCTTGTGTTCGCTGCTGTGGCAGGCTTCATAAGGCTCCGCTCTTTGACTGGCGTTGAGTTTATGTGAAAGTAATTAACAGTAATTAATCCTTAATTACAGTAATTAGCCAAGTCGCAGTAAATTAAACCACATCTGGAGCAGATGAGGGCTTCCGAACGGGAGGCTAGTGCAGGCGACAATCGGAGAGATGCTGAATTCATCTGACAGCATCTGATTAAGGCTACCTGTTGCAAGTGGCTCATTTGCATCGGGGTTTTGTTTGCGTGTGGCAGTAACCCTTTCCACCGGGCTCCCCCCACCCTCCTCCACCTCCCCATCTCCCCACCTGCCCCCCCAAGCTCCCCACCTGCCCCTCCAAGAGCTGCGTGGAGGAGCCAGCAGCCCCGACCCAAGAGCCGAGGGTCTCCCTGCCATCCTCCCCAGGCCGTCCCAGAACCGTGGGGCTGAGCCGGCTCGGGAGCTGCCAGGCTCCCTCGCACCCTCCGGAGAGCAGGAGCTGCTCGGGGGGGTGGCACAGAAGCCACCCACCCCACACACAGGCACTGGGCTCCGGACGACTGAGCAGGACAGAGGCAGAGCGATGGAGGCAGCCAGCTTCGCTCCTCTGCTTCCCCGCGTCGTAACAGCTCCAATAATAATAATAATAAAAGATCTGGACTCCAAAGGGGAGCGCATTAGCAAGAAGGGGCAGGCTATTATTAATACCACTCAGCATTTACCCAGTGCCGTGCAACCTCGGAGACCTGCACTGATGTTTAGCCACACTCACAGGGAGGGGGAAATCCTTCCCTGCCCTTTCTTCCTACGGCGAAGAAACCACAAGACTGAGAGGTGAAATCGGGTGCGAGAGGCTCGGCTACGGCTTGTCACGTTTGAAAGCTGGAAAAAAGAGCTCAGGGAACAAATTGCACTGTCCTGACTCGGTTTCATGCCTTAATTCCAGGCGGCCAGGATGCATGGTTGGCTCTGAGATATTAGAAAAATACTGGGGACGATTCACAAAAATATCCTATGCTCTTCTGGTCCTCAAACTGCACCACTCACCAGCGCCCCAAACCCTGGGACAAGGATTTCCATCAAGGCACGGAGATGCCAACGGGATTTCAAGAGCAGAACTGCAGCCGTGCTGGTCCAAAAGCAATCACCTGATTCCAGCAAACGCTTCAGGGCTTAATCGCATGCAATTAAGAAGCGTGAAGGTCCTGTGTGTCTTGCCTTTTCATCATACAGTACAGGGTGGATGGGTGGTGTACCTAGGCTCCCAAAGCCTAAGCAGAGAGCGTTAAAAAACCCTTTGATGCTGCAATACTGGCTCTGCTCTGGAACTAAACCCATTCAGGATTGCCAAAGCCAACAGCTGCAGCAGGCCCTGGAAACGATCAGAACAACCTCGTTTTATGAAACACGGAAAAGAGGTGTATTTGCCCCTAATTGCAAAATAAAAGCAACCTTTCTAATTTCCTGTGCGCACGAGAGCCTCGCGGAAAAAATGTGGTTTCTCCACCTCTGCTTTGATTCCGCATCAGGCAGGATTGCCTCGTACTGCCGAAACCCAGCCGAGCCCTGGAACGGCCACCGACCAGCCAACATCCAACGCCCGTCCACCCCAGAAACGCGCTTTGCCGCCTGTGTCTCAGCTGGAGAAAGGGGAATGGGCAGCTTTCCTCTCCTCCCAAGGAGAAACGCGGTGTCCATCACCCCCCAGGCCCACCAACTGCCAAATGGAGCAGGAAAAATTAAGCAGACTGAAGTGATGCTCCACCAAATCTCACCTTCCCGAAGTAGGCAGGTCTCTGAACATGGACGTGACCTTGAGATTCCTGCTCTTGGTCCAAGAACAACACGTGCCCGCCACGGGGGTGAAAGAATTTTGCAGTCAACTTAAAAAAGTGGGGAAGGTTCCCGATCCACACCCCGAAATGAAGTCACGCTGTCCCTTCCGTGCACTTCTACTTTCCATCAATAGCTTTCTAAGCAGATCTTCCATCAGCTTTGTACTTGAGATCCTTAACAGCTATGGCATTTACAGCAAATCACATTATCTTGCTGCAGCCAGATTTTTGGCGTAAAAAAAAAAAATAATTAAATTCGTATGAATAAAAGATTCCTCACAAATGTCTTTGAGAAATACACCTCTCAAATCCACAATGCCAACATTTTGCCTTGCACAAAAACAACATAAATTGGGAAGCTGTAACGAAATAGGCAAAGCCTGCCCCAGCCAGGCAAAAAGAGCACAAGACACTGCTCTGCTGCAGGAGCAGCAAGGTCCTCAAATGGTGTAATGGTGGAGGCAGGAGAGCCTGGCTGGCCCTGCTTCTCCTTCGCAGGTATCGGCCAACAGCTATCTGTACAGATGCTAAAGATGTGGCCTTCAACGCTGAAAAACAGTCCACATCTCCACTTGGGTGAATAACCAAGTTTTCAGTGTACGGGCAACTCAGCACTCTCGGGAAGACACTCTTTTGGATCCAAGCAGATGTTTCATCTCAGCTTGTGCATGTCCTTGTATCCAAATTTCCGCCAACATCTCCTGGCTACGAGGCTTCATCTCTGCACACACAAGCAAGTCCCTTCCCCATGCGCTGAGAGGCTCCAAAGAAATGGCTCCCGGGACAACTCCCAGCTGTCCCACCCTGGATGGGGACGTGATGAGACCCCTCTCCCCAGGAGACAGCACGGGTGAAGTGGTGCAACCTCATCTGCTCACCTGCCCATCACTCCTCTTGGTGCTGGCAAAGCCTTGCAGGAATATGAGGACCGGGTCAGTGCCTCCTACAAGATGGATCAGCAGTGCTGCCATGGGGTCCAACTAGACCAGCTGAGATGTACCAGTTGGCCCTACCTGCTTGCAGCTGGTACATCTCAAACTTTCAAGCCTGCATCCTTCATGGTGGCTCTGATCTGCGTTAAGTACCAACATGAGTCCCTTTGGCTCTTACTTGTGCGGCTGGGAACACACGTCCTTGCTCTTTGCACTACAAATTACAGGGAAACCACCAAGGGAAACCTCCCTCCCATGTTGGTGGGGTGACTGTTAACTCCACCAAGTTGACCCCCTCCTCCAACCCGGTGGCTGCTCCATTTCCACTAGTTTTGCGCCAGGTCAAATGAGACAAGAAATACAACCACAGAAAATCTAATGATGCCGTGAAGGGGGGAGGCACATCTTGCTTCTCCTCTCCAAGGGATGTGAGACGTGGCCAGACCCAGCGACACGGCCAGGCGGGCTTCCCCAGCCATCAGATCTCACCATTTTTGGACCAAATGCAAGCATGGAAGCTTTAACCTGAAAAAAAGTATGTGCATGGGGGGAAATTTCCGAATAAAATCAACCTGCCAGGGACCCGGCGCGGATGTGCCAGTTGTTGCAGACGGACGCACGCACGTTTTACGGGCATGTGTGCGCTCCTTTCAGGCTGAAGACTCGAGTCCCTCCTCATCTGCACAGTTTGAATTAATTATACACTTTAATTTCATGAATTATTAATTTGATTCTGACTCGGCAGCTTACGATTATCCAGCGCTACAGACTATGCAATTCCAGCTTCATTAAAACATCACCAGCTGCCTGAGAGACAGACATTAAATAGCAGAGAGTAATAATAAAATTAAGCTCGCTGCGCATAGCAACAGAGTCTTCCCCAGCGCACGCGGCGAGGGCCCAACTGGTAAATAGGTCCCTTCCAGGAGCTTTATTCCCTTCTCGAGGCTGGTCCCAGCCCTCTCCCTCGCTGGGAGGATGCTGCTCCCGGGATGCGCGGCAGAGGAAGACCAGGGGTCTGCGGGAGCATCCCCGGGCCGGGGGGCATGGCCGGGCGACGATGGCGAGGGGCATCCCCCTCCCAACGCCCTCCTCGGCGCCCACAGCAAGGACGGGAAAGGCTCCGGGGCTAACGTCGCCTCCAAATAAATAAAGCTGGAGCGCTGCCTCCCAGCGTCTCCCTGGCAAAACAATTTATAGAGGGAAAATGTCGGAATTTAGACATTCCATTTAGCTGCTTCAGAAATCTAAGGACCCCAAACCTTGTGGGATTTGAGAAATCGATGGAATTAATTAAGGGAGATGTCCAGCGGTCTCCGCTAAGTAATCAGCAGGTACAGTAGACCTGAAATTCTATAAAGAAAAATGGGAAGGGATGACATTGAAGGAGGCAGTGGGGATTAAAAAATGAGCATCCGAGTGGTAAAGGCGCACACCCATTGATCGCTGCATTACGGATTAAGGCTTCAACGAGCAGCCAGAAGATTCTGTAGCAGAAAATGGTTACAGAGGATGAGCATGAGCAGAGCGGATATATATAACCTCTGACAGCCGGGAACAACCGAGGCGGAGGACAGCTCTGCGGCGAACCCCAGAGCAAGAAAGTTTTGGGGAGGGGGAGGAAGGGGAAGCAGGGGGGGGGAGCTCGGAGGGAGCCATTTTGTGCGAGGCAGACCTGCCCAGGAGCAGGGAGTGGAGGAGGGTGGAGGGGGCACCCGGAGCCGGTGCCAGATTGAGGGGGGACACAGGGTAGGCAGCGAGGCGGGAAGGGGGCCCATTTTGTGCGCTGGCCTGGGAGGCCGCTCTGTCAGCAAACCATTAATGCCTGGCGATGAGGCGCAGCCCAAGCAGATGCAGACACACCAGCTAGACCTGCCCGCCATGGGGCTCTCCGGACCACGCTTCACCCCCCGCCCCGCCACGGGCTCTCAAGGAGACCGCTGCCTTTAGTCCTCTGCCCCTTAGAGGTCCCGTGCTTTGGCTTCCCAGCCATCCCACCTCCCACGGGATGAGCGCATCCGAGCCCGTGAAGGCACGGTCACCGCCGGGACCACGGCAGCTTCCCGGGGTGGCTCTGCCCAGGGCACGGCCCCCACGGCAGCTGCCTGCCCCCCCAAAGCCCCCTCGCGAGGGCAAATGCAGGCAGCAGCAGGCAACAGTGCCACCAGGGCAGGTCACCCCTGGGTGCCATCCACCCTCGGGAAGCGAGAGAGTAGCATGGTCACATCATCAGGCACTCTGGGGATGCACAGGAGGGGATTAAAGCAGCATCACCCGGGAGGTGCCACCCTGGAACCCCCCAGCACGCAGCCACCCACCCACGCAGCGCCAGCACCATGCTTGTGCCACCGTTTGGGACCATCCAGAAGGCATCCAGCTGCTTCGGGAGTTGGTTGCAAGCTGGTGAGGATGAGGAGGCCGAAGCATGCTTGCAGCAAAGGGCTGTTCGCCACCCTGTGGGTGCTCGATGAGTCCAGCAGACCCTGTGCCCCCACCACCGCCACTCCCACACTCACAGGAACATCTCCATCCTTCATCCCTCAAATATCTTTCAAAAATCTGGTGGGGACCAAAAAAGCATGCCTGGAGCTCCTGGGCATTTTGAGCCAAGCCCAGTGAGAGCGTCCTGGGGAAGGGTCTGAAGAAACATCTTCCCTCTCCAGCATGAGGTGGGCCACCTTCCCAGTCCTGCAGGGAACACACAGCTGTGCTCAGATGGGCAGCCTCCATGGAGCATCTGGGTCACCCTTCTTGTGCGGCTCTGGGAGACTGAGCAGGACACCAAGTGGACCTTGTCCCTGTCGTCACCAAGGAAGACAGCGTCACCTTCTCCACCCTTGGTTGAGGCACACGGAAACCCCAGTCTCTGCTCCAGGCAGGCCACAGCGACCAAGGGCACAGGATGGGCGGTTGCCTGTTGAAGCTGAAATGAGCTGCCTCTGCATGCGGAAGGCTGAACACCGTGTCCCCAGACCCAGCACAAGACATCAGGGTAAAGAGGCCACGACCTCCCAAGAAAGTCGGGTCTAGCAGACACAGCAGCATAAACACAGCTCATCCTTTCTCCTCAGAAAGGCTTCCTCTGTGTCCAGCTGGACACTGAAGGCTCTCTCTGCCCCCGTGTCTCTGCACATCCTTTGATGAAGCCCCTTCAGCTCCAGTCCCAGGTTCCCTTAAGCCAACCCCAACCTGCCGCAGGCAGGAGCCGCCAAACCCACAGCCCAAGACAACCGCAACGCCATGAAATCACACTCGGGAGGCCTCACGGGTGCCCAGCGACACGCCACGCAGTGTGTGCTTTACAAACCACGTGTCGAAGAGCCCCGAGGAACGGCTGCAGCAGATGGGGAGCGTTCAGCAGATTCATTCCCCTGGCTGCCTTGCAGCGGGAGAGGCAGGGAGCGGCCCCGGCCCTCTGCCCCCCGCCTCCCCGGCCCCCGGCAGGCGTTTGGCATCCAGTGCCACGAGCTCCCGGGGCTCGGCGCCACAAACATCCTCCCTCAAAGCAGGACGCCTTCTCCCATGGGGCAAACATTAGTGGGACAACTGGAAACGTTCAACTTGATTATAATGCTTTAAGAAAAGGTCACGGTGAAATTTCAGCGCTTTACCTTGAGCTCTGTTTGCTCTCTGCGGGATGAGATGGGAAGAGTCAGCTTGCCCTGGCTCGTGGCATCCGTGTAGCTCTGATTGCATTTCACGGGCTGGCAGCAGGCTGTTGAGCTGCAGCAACCCCCCCCCCAAGCCCTGGGGACTGAGATAAGTCACCGCAGATGCGCTTCTGGGGGCGCGTGCTGGACCCCCACACCATAGCTGGACCACCACGCGATAGGTGGACTCCCACACCACAGCTGGACCACCATACAACAGGTGGACCACCATACCATAGGTAGACTCCCACACCACAGCTGGACCACCAGGCGACAGGTTGACCCCCACACCACAGCTGGACCACCACATAACAGGTGGACCCCCACACGACACGTGGACCACCATACCATAGGTAGACCACCACACCACAGCTGGACCACCAGGCGATAGGTCGACTCCCACACCATACCTGGACCACCACATAATAGCTGGACCCCCACATCACAGCTGGACCACCACACCATTGTTGGACCACGTTTTCACTCCAAAAGTTATCCAACCCTGAGCTGATTTTGCCCTGTGCTTGCAATTCTGCTGTCGAAACAGGCCAAACACACCCAAAAAGCACGCAAGAGCAGCTAGCAATTCCTAGATGGCATCTCCCTCAGAGTCAGGAAGGTTTTCCAGCACGCCATTTGGCTTCATCTTTTCAGGTCTCAGAGGGAGCCGTGGCCAAAACCGCAATGAGGCAGCAGCACTGCGCGACTCAAGCATCACTCAAGCACTGCCCAGACCATGGATGACCCTCAGCCACCACGCCAGTCCCACCAGCACCTTCGCCCTGCTCCTAGAGCAGGAGAGTGAAGCAAGGGCAGCCAGTACTGGAGGGCTGACATGGTTTCTGCCAGCACTATGAGCAGGACCAGGTCTCAGACCTCGCTGAGCAGCACGAAGCTCAGGAGCATCCCAGCTTCCCCAGCCCCGATCCTTGCACTCTGGCACGACTGCTCTGGTACTCGTTAACGAGCCACTCTGCTCTCCAAGGTGAGGTGCACAAGGATGACCCACCAAAAGTGGTGCAGAAGGCGGCCAGCGCTTCCCAAAACGCACGGTCACAGGATAGCAGCAGCCTCGCAGTGCTCATCTCCCGCACATCAGAGCAGGAGCAGTTCTGACCTGCAGCAAACGGTTTGCTATCAGTTGGGCGAGAGGAAAACCAAGGTCAGTTGTGTTTGTGGCCAACTGAAGGATGCTCTGCCCCCAGCAACGTTCCTGCTGCAATAATTAAATCTGTCGTCCGACAACTTGCTGCCAGGGGACTTCTCAAAAGGTCTCCAAGCAGAGCCAGGAGACGAGCGCTACTGGAGATGGAGCCCTGGCAGCCTGGACCCCGTCAGGTGAAGGAAGGAGGAAAAGCCACCGGAAGCTGCCTTCAGCTGGGACAACTCCTCAGCAAAGAGCGGGCAGCAGCAGGTTTCTGGGGGACATTTGAAAACAGCGAGTTCCAGCAAACCAGACCGAAAGCCGGAGATGCTGAGTGCTCTTGCAGCACCTGGGAGGCCGGGAAGGGTTCAGCATCCTTCCCCGGACGCGGCTGCGCGCTCCAGCCTGCAAAGGGTTCCCCAAAGGGACAACTCAGTGCAGATGATTCCTTCCTGATGCCTGCCGACGCAGCCAGAGCACGGGGCCGGTGTGACACTGCTCCACGAGCGAGGATGCAGCTGGCGGGTCCCCTCGGCAGCATCCTTCCACTGAAAGCCGACCTCGGCAAAGGCAACGCCTGCTTCAACGCCAGGATGGCCAGGATCGACGCCTCGGCTTGTCGGCGGGGCCGCGGCAGATCCCGGAGGCAGGCAGACCCTCGTCCCTGCCGCGGCTGCTCTCGCTTTTCCGGAGCATGCAGACACACCTGCCCGCAGAGCCGGGATGCTGTATTCCCACCACTCGGGCAGTGCCGTTCGCAACAACTCCCAGCTGCTGCCAAAAGGTATTTTTAGCTGCATTATTTATTTGAACACCTGCCTGAGACTTCAAGGCAGAGTACGGAGCCTGAGCAGGGAAGGGAGGGAGGGAGGAGTGGAACCGGGAGATCTGGACCGCTTCCACTGGAAGATTTGAGAGCGGAGACACAGCCGAGGAAGAGGATGGCGTGGCTGGGATCACGCACCCGCACCACAAACAGCACCAGGTTATGAACCCAGCTGCTGGGAACAGCTGAGTACCAGTACAGACTGGGAAGATGCTCGAGCCACCCTCAGTGAGAGGCTGCCTTCAGGGAAACTGGGCTCGTTGGGCACCCAACTGCACAGGGTTTCAAGATGCTCTGGCCCACCGTGGTGTCCACAGCAGGAACGCCCAGATCTCCCCGCCGCACATCACGTTTTCTGCGGAACCAACCCCATTTCGGGGAGAAAACTCAGCAGATCTGCCCTCTTTCAAAACACCTTTCCCCTGGCACAAAACCAATTCCACCCCAAAACCAGCCCATCGCCCCATTTCGGAGCGGCAGCCCCAGAGAAAAGAGGACGAAGCGAGCAGAAAGCGAGGGAAGGGGGGATGCTGCGAGGGAGGACGGACGTACTTCACTCTGCTTCCCGGAGATGGAGGTGCCCGCACGTACCCCAGGAGACCGGGGGGGCCACAGGGGAGCTGAGGGACCTGGCAGCGGGCACCCAGAGTGATACAACACCCCTGCGTTCTTTTTGCACACCCTTCTTGCCACCCCATTTACCGATGTGAACAAAACCCACCGCCTCCCTCCCTTTCTGCTGAAATAATCCCCCCTGCTCTCTGAAATCAGCCAGGAAAAGGAGAGAAAAAAAAAGAAAAAAAAAAAAGAAAAGAAAAGAGCATCTAAAAATAAAGGCCAGGCCAGAGTACGCGCCTCTTGGTTGGGCTCCTGTGCTCACAGATCTGCTTATTTTGCTCTATCTCTCCCCAGCGATAAGGCAGCTAACAGCCCGTTATCAGCCAGTCGGTGAAAATGTGCTCCAGCCTGATTAGGGCTCAGTCTTTGCCAAGGTTATAAACAGCCGTTATCGTTCTCCCAAACAGAATAATCCGGACAGTATCAGCTCAGAAACATATGGGCCACACAGCGAAGATAGCCGCTGACGGACACTTCATTTTAATTGTAACGAGTGGTTAGCAGCAGCCTCCAGACAACAGCCACAACTGCCCAATTGGCAGTGGGTTCGCATCTCTTCCCGCATCCCTCCTCCCTCCCGCTCCTCTCCTCTCCCCGGCTCTGCGGACCCCCGGCAGAGCCTGGCAGCACCCTCCTCATCTCCACGGCTGGCAAGCGGGTGCTCAGCAGCGGTGGCACGAGCATGGCCACCCGACGTTCCCGCGGCCAGGCCGGCGTGAGCGGGGAGCAAGAGGGTGCCGGAGGCGGCTGCGATGGCGGGGAGGCACCCACGACCAGGGCACGGAGGCAGAGCGGTGGGGTCCCCCCACCCCGGGGAGCAGGTCCTGCTCCGGGCAGCATCCCAACGGCTCCTCGCTGCTCGCCCTGTGCCAGCTCGGCAGCAGGCAGGGTGCAGAAGGAGGGGCAGCGAGCCCTCATTTCACATTCTCCCGGTGTCCCTTCTGTGTCATACTTCTTTCCACCCTTCCTCCCTTTCCCTCCTCCCTCTTCCCAAAAAGGGTGGTTTAGTTCAGAGAGTCTTAAACACATTTGCATTCCCAAGACGAGCTCAGGCATAAATTCATCTCAGCACAGGGGTCTTTTTTTCCTTTTTTTCCCCTCCCCACCCTCCTTCTTTCCCTCCCTTCTCCTTCTCTCTCCAAACCCGAAATGAATTCAGCGGGAACCCTTGCCATTCCAGGACCGTCGCGCTGCGCAGCGCGGGATTACAAGGGATCCGAGGGCTTTCCTTTTCTTCCGACCCAGGGCATGCAGTGCTGCTGCCTGGTTTTGTCACGAACAACACGCCAGGAGAAGGCTCTCAGCCCCATGAGCCGCACTAACCTTCTTCCCACTTTCTTCTCCAGCCAGCCCCATCTCCCAGAAACCACGCCTCAGCTCCGGCCCCCTTACAGGGAAAAAGCAGGAGAAAGGGGGAAATCCCCCCCAAAACAGACAGCAAAATGTTAATATGGGGAGGTAAGCTAAAAACCTCAGGAAGAGCCAGGACTGAGCTTCAAGTCACGGATGCTTTCTCGGATCATCTGTATTCCTATCTCGGTGCCAGCGGAGCTGTGATCGGAATATCCAAGGTCTCATAAAAGATTCAGGGCTTATTGACTTCCTTGCCTTCGCTGCCGGCTCGTGGTGCTCCTGCCCGCTCCCACCCAGCCTCCAAAGCACCCACCACGCTTTGCCATCGCAGATGCCAAAGTTGAAGACATCTCCTCCTGTGGCTGTGCTGGACTGGCAGGGTGGAGTGGTGGAGGAAGGCTCTCCTCCCGAGCTGGGGGACGTGTTCCCTGGTGAGAGGTGCTTCAGGAGACCCTTCACCCCAGTAGACGTCCCCACCCCAGAACAAACCCCTCTTAGATGTCCCCACGGCTGCTCCAGTAGCGCCGGCCACCGTGGCGGGCAGGCGACGCTCCATGCGCAGCGGGCAGAAAAGCAGATTTATGAGTTATTTTAATTCACATCACACGTTGAGGTGGAAATCACCCCCAAGCTGGAAAAATAAAACTTACAGCAGGGACCCCTGAAGAGTAGGTTTCCCCCCGGATCGTGTGCGGGATGAGCTCCCCAAGGGCTGTCTCCAGCAGCACTGCAGCCCGGTTTTGCTGCATAAGCAGCCCCGAGAAAATGTGCCGACCAGAGAATCCAGTCCCTGCCAATTTATGATCAGCGCTACTCAGCCACAGCCCTCAGGAGAAGGCAGGGGCTGGGGGCCGGCTCCCAGCCCTGTGGAACACGCCAGCCCACCATCGCTCACGTACTTGCTGGTTTTAGGCACGAAACACCAGGTGAATGTGGTATATAAACTGTGTAGTTTACATACCGAAGGTCTGCACACATGAGTTCCACAGAGCCGCCTGTGAACACCACTTACAACCAAGCGCGGTGTAACCACCAAGCCCACCCCAGCACCCTCTTCACTGTATTTCCACATCACCTAAAAGTCTCGCACAGGCAGCAAGGCTCCGCACCAGCAGGCACCGCACGATATGGGAAATAAATCCATATAAAAATAACAAAATACTGCATAGGAACACATAGATTTTTATGTATATATTTATCTGCTCAAAGCACATAGGCACTCGTTTGTTTACGTATCGCATGTGCATACACCCTCACGCAGCTCACGCGTACACACCCCTGTGCAAGGCACCTCCAGACACATACACCTATACGGATCTGCACACAGATCCAGACTATTTATACACACACAAACTATACAACTGCTCCACACACCCTGCTCGGTGACAGCTCCGATTTTCAGTAATATCATAATATTATTTTTTAGATCAGTTAAGGTATAAAATGTGCGCTCTCTCAGTCTTTAATATTAATAAGTCTTGTAACTAGCAGTTTCTCGTAGCACCGAATTCTTGAGCACAACTAGAAAGGGCACTTATCCTGAAAAATCTAATAAATTTACAGTTTTATATACTTCCTTCAATTGTAAAAGTCTTGTTCAATAAACTTTAAAATGCCACTATAGAGCAATAACACAGACAGTATAAACCCAGCCCTGGGAAAGCTGTGCAACCAGAAATTGTTCCCCTTTCTGCTACAGCAATAAAGTTTTATATGTTTGAACTGACTGTAAAAAGGTTTGAATGTTGGCAACTGGGGAATAATCTGTCTTCTTTATAGTTATTATCATATTTCCCACAAGACCCTTTGGTCTGTGTCAATCCTTCTCGTATATGACACCTTTGTACTGTCAGCGAAAGCAAGAATACTTAACTTTTTGCGTGCGCGCAGGGCTGTGACTGGAGGTCCTTCGCTCTGCTTTTCTTCAGATTACAGCACCCGGGAATAAATTACCTGTGACGTGCTGCGACGGAAGCCTCTCACCCAACCAAGCTGATTTGGAGCGCAAAGCTCCAAAAACCCAAGGATTTGTGAACCGCCTCTGAAGGTGGCTGCCACCAAATGGGGATGCTGCCATTCCCGCGACGCTGCGGCTGCACCCCCCGGGGCAGCGTCCCCCACGATGGCATCTCCCCATCGCTCTTTCATAACAAAGGGACTTTGGTTGGAGATCGGCTCCTCCTGCCTCCCCGCCACCGTCCGAAGGCAAGGGCAGGTCCGGCACCAGCGTCCCCAGGTTCAGCGGCTGGAGCCAGAGCACCCAGATGCCTCCTGGACAGAAACGTTTTGGAGTTTCTCGCTGAATCCCGAAGAAACCTGACCCAGACCCCAAAGAAGCAGCACGCAAACACAAGGAAACTCAACTCATCCATTCCACAAATGGATGCTGCTTCCATCAGTTGCAATTATTAAGTAGCTGGGAGCTCACAGACCAAGATGAGGATGCATTTTGTCACGAGTCCTACAGCAAGCCTGGACCTTGGCATCACCCACGCAGGGCTGAGCCCTGGAGGAGTCACTGCAAACGGCCGTGGCCCTGGGACGCAACGACACAGGCGAAACCGGTCCTCAGCCTTCAGCAACCCAACACCACGCAATCCCTGACCGTGGACCACCTTTCAGGTGGCAAAGATGAGGCTCAATCAGAGATTAAGACGTCAGAAGTAGTGATGTTAAAGTACGTTTGGAAAATGAAAAATGAGGAGTCACCAGGACCAGATAATACCTGCCTAAGAGTTCTGCAGGGACTCAGAAATAAAATGATTGCATATTTTCATTAGCGGCTCAATCTCTCATTACACCAGAGGACACAAAGTGTCATACCCTATTTTTAAAAAATGGAGTGAGATGAGCCACAGATTCACCGACTTGTGAGTCTCACTTCAGTACCGGCTAAGATGATAAATAGACAGGATAAAGCCTCGAGATGGACACGATACCACCGAGATTAACTAGCAGTGCCCGTAAGGAAGCAGCAAACGTACCTCGCTGATCTATTACCGCTGCTGCACACCCAGCAACAGAAGGCACGAAGCACACCTGGCGTTGCTTGGAGTCCCCAAAGTTGCATCAGTTGACAAATTGAACTCTTCTCCCAGCAAAGGCAAGGACTAAAGGTTGGTTAAGAGGTGAAAGAGAATAGAAATTCATGGCTTTCTCAACAAGGCCATGGGCGTAGGTTTGCCCGCTGCTGCTTACTAAGGTTATTTCCAGGAGAAGAGCATGAGCAGCAGTGGGTTTCAGGAGAACATGAGCAACGGGGGTCAGCAAGGGCTCGCGAAAGCTGAGATGCTCCTCCAAGGACATGCGAATGAAGCTCCATGAGCTGGAGATAAGATGGTGGGTGAAAGTCAGCGAGGGTAAAATGCACAAGGAAGTAATTTAATTACTCACACACACTGACTACGGCAAAGTTTGCGCAGTCAGGCCGGACGCCCAGCGAAGCGTGAAGGGAAGGGGCGGTGAGAGCTGCCAGGGCTGCCCCCCGCCCTGAGGCTTCTCACCCCCTGCAAGCCCACCATCATCCTAAGAAAGACGGAGAGAGACTTTTGACCATGGGCCTGTAGTGCTAGGACAGGGGGTAATGGTTCTGAACTAAACCAGGGTAGATTTAGACCAGACATAAGGACGAGATGTTCCGTGATGAGGGCGGTGAGACACTGGAAGAGGTTATGCAGAGCAGTTGTGGATGCCCCGTCGCTGGAAGCGTTCAAGGCGCTCTGAGCAGCTGGATCTCGTGAAAGGTGTCCCTGCCTTTGGCAGTGGGATGGATCAGATGATCTTTGAAGGTCCCTTCTCCAACCCAAACTGCTCTGTGGTTCTGCAGGCAGGAGATAATGCTGCCCAGGGGGTCTCTTCATGGGGGAGCAACGGAGAGACTCTGTAAGGAGGAGGGATGGAAACGAGCACCAAACGCTCATTAGCCTTCAAAATACAATTTGACAGTTAAGTGGATGACTGGAAAGGCCATTGATGTGAACCAGCAGAAGAGGTCAGAGATGCACACAGCCTGCCCTCTCCAGGCATAACCACAGAGCTGGAGGGGCACCTACTGCCATAGCTTCTCCCCACCCAACCCATCCCTCCAGACAGGAGAAACTACGTGTGAAACACAAACCCAGCACCATACCCATGGGGTTTCAATTATGGACCCCACCTCATTGCCTTGCACAACCAGCCACGAAGGAAGGCAAAGCCCCTCGGCTTCCCAGCACCTCCGCCACTGACCAAAGAGAAAGGCCAGGTCGAGGGCCAGCTCTTCTCCTGCCCTGCGCTCCTCACCTTGCCAGCTGAGCCTCCAAGACCTCAGGAGGACCCCAAACCTGGTGCCACCCCGAGCGAGCCATCGGGCTGCTCTGTGCCGACAGCTGCATCCCTTTGCATCTCCTGAGCAGCACAAGCCCCTTTGCTAACGAGCGATGAATAAATCTGTTGGTGCCCACCATGAAGACGCTCCATCCTGGGCTTGTGGCAAGCCCAGTTGCGCAGGAGAGAGGGTGCTGGAGGGAGCCGGACAGCGCTCCCATCACTTCCCGGGGACAACCCGGCTCTTCCCACCGCACCTCAGCATCCCAGCCCCGAACCCGCCGGATCTCGGGGCCCCGGGCCCCCCATCCCGCCCCATCCCACCAGCGGAGCAGCGAGGGTTAAGTCCAGCCGGCAAGGCGCATCTCTGTTGCAAGAGTCCATTACCTCCCGCCACATTACCTCATTCATTTCTTATATGCGGATGGTTTATTCTCCCATGAGCACCCTCGCTGGCAGACATGGCTAGTGTAAAGTCCCCTCCCTCCCCTGTATTTCTCTATCCATCACATTTAACACTCTGACAGTAACAGTCTATAATGTTTCTATTCTACAAAACCGCTCTGTCAACTCCGGGCTTCCAGAGCAGCAACTGAGGAAAATAAATAACATCAACGCCAGGCCCGACAGTATCACAGCTTGCTTTCTGCTGGGGGTTTATTTTATTTTATTTTTTTATTTTTTTTTAGGAAGGGAAAGGAAGGGAAAAAAAAGATGAGCGAGAGAGAAAGGGGGGGAAAAAAAAAGTGCAGGCGTGTAACGTGCAGAAAAAGACTGGCGGGAGTTTCCTTCCCACCCGAACGCAGGGCTGGGAGACCCTCGGAGCTGGGGACGATGCCGAGGAAGGGGCTGCCTGCTGCCCCCAGCCCTCTCGCTGCCCGCTGTCCCTCTCGCCCCAGGGACATGGTGGCTTAGGGGAGCGGGAGGCAGGGGACCCGTACCCTGGATGAGTGCAGGCACGGCAGGGCAGCCATGGGTTGGGCAGCGCTTGCAGAGGCTCTTTGGGGGAGCGGAGGCCGGGCAGTGAGGGGGAGAGGGGCTGCAGCTCCTGGAGATGGAGGATTCAACCCGCTGTCACCCACCATCACCCCCACGGACCCTGCAGCAGCGGCAGGCAAAACCCCATCTGTTGCACACCAGCCCCCGGTCAGAAATCACTAATCCACTTAAATAATCCACTCCGGCACGTGGCTTAGCAGCCTCACGGGGTTTTCCACCCCCTTTCACTCCTGCGAGATTCCCTGGAGCCGAAACCAGGCCCGCGGTCGCAGCTCCGGGGTTTGCCCGCTCCCCGCTGCACCCCAGCACCCAGCGTCGGGATGGGCGAAGGGGAAGCGCACCCAAACCAGTATCACCAGAAAAGAATAGTAATAATAATAAACATCTTAAGTAGTGCCTGGCACTTTAGATAGTGAAAATCGAGCAGAAAAAAATCCACTTTTTTCAGTATTGTTTTTTTTTTGACAGGACTACGTTGGTGCTGAAGTCACTGCCTGCAAGCTCGCCTGCCTTCCGTCCGAGCCACGCAGGCTCACACACAGAGACCTGCTCAGGTGGTGTTTTTCATTGGGGAAAAAAAAAGAAAACCAACAAAGAAACACATGCACCAGAACTTTTCCAATCAATCCAAGAGCGACAGAGCCCTTGACAGCCCTGCGGACGTGGGGGCTGTGCTCGGCAGGCAGCTTACAGAAAGCAGCAGGGACACGCTCGCCCACGGCCGAAAGACGAGGAGGCCACGCGGGGATGCTCAGAGGGGAGAGGTTTGGAGGACTCAGGAAACACGGGGAGCCGGTAACTGTCCGCACAGCCCCCCGGTTATTTGCTCCCTCGGTCCCTTTGTGTCAAGCGGCTCTGAAACCAAGCTGAGACCCTCCAGCTTCACACCAGACAGGGCCACCGCCACCCCGGATGGGGACGTGGCATGGGGCTACGCCACCACACATGCGTACTTGAAACAGCTCCTTTAAGTAAAAAATAAAAAGGAAAAAAAGAAAAGAAAAAAAAAAAAAAGCGAGCAGAAATCGGTTCCCTCCTTTGTTTACACACCTGCCAAGGGCTGACGCTGGCTGCTGTCAGTCATTTGTATGAGCAGACGGTTTCCTAGCCGAAAGCAACACCAGCGATAGCAAGGCAAGCAATAAAGGGATGGATCCTGCTCCGAGAGCCCCACGCCATCCCCCCAGCTCACCCTGTGAACTCTGCTTCGGGAGGAAAACACACTGAACAACGAGAAAGGCTTCGAGTCTGGAAAATTCACTGCGTGCTCTGACTCCTTGCAAGGCAGAGCATCACAGCTGCAGGAGGGACCCCTGAGCAACGCCAACACCGAGCTCTGCTGAGCATCCAAGACCTGGAGAACTTGGGCAGAGACGGACATCACCTGCAGCCAAACACCGTCCCGGGATTGCCACGGAGAGGGGTGGCTCACGCGGCACACACCGACGTTCAGGATCGCTGGCTGGACCCTGCCTGTGCCCTGCTCCACAAGCTGGGCTTTGCTGCAAAGCCCCCGGCGCCGCTCGGAAAACCCCGAGCCAGGAAGGATGCTGACGGGATCTGAGCTCCCAGCTGGAATGGGCGAAAGGTTTAGGACTCCAGAAGCAGCTACCTTTGCCACCGACTCCCAGTCCTCTGCCGGGAAAGGCCTTTATTCCACCGCGAAAAGAAACTTCCCACTTGCCAAAGCAAGAATATAGCTTCCCGCAGAGGTCTGACAGCATAATACGCACGCAGGCCCCCCTGTACACACACACACACCCCTCTACACCTGCACGCTTGCAAGGCGAACGTGCAAGAGCAACACAGAGAATTAAGGAGCAATGAAAGGCACAAACCGAACTCCGAGCTCTGACGTGAAAACACACACACAAATGGATTCTTTTTGTTGAGCTGTGTTATTTTCCGTTCATAAATATCCCCCTCAATAGCTATATAGGTACCCAGATAAAATTTGTATTTAGCTAAGCCCTGTCACCAGGAAGCGTGTTATTTACTCTTTGATTGCCGTCGGTATTCAGTTTATAAAAAAACCCTCCCTGTGCCCAACACCAGAGGAGAAACTGGGTGCCAGGACCGATCACAGCGTGACCGGAGAGAAGCCCTGGGAGACAAACATTTGCAAACAGTTCACAGGCTGAGATTTGATTCTGGAACCCAATCATGTTTATATAATTAATCCACTTCCTATTTACTTTTGCATCAGGATTTGCTGACAAACAGTTCACAAAGCTATAAAGTAGAAGGAGTGGGTTTGGGAGCGGGGAGGGAGGGCTCCCGACTTGTTTTATTTACTCCCTGAACTCTGAGGAGATGCAATGCCCTGTGGACAGACACGGCAAGCTTGTCTGCTGTGTGGAACAGCCAAACCTTCCAGGTTTGCTGCTGCCAAAATCCACAGCTGGAGACTTGCTCGCAGGACCAGCGGCATCTTCTGCTCACGCCCGCAGCAGAGAAACGACAGAAGCAGCGGTGTGTGGGGGCATGGAAATCCCAGAAACGAGAGACTCAGGCAGTTTTTTTGCAGGGCAGAATGGAACTGAGGAAGCAGAAATTCCTCCAGCTTTCCCAGTCCCCCCAGCACCCCAGGCTGAGAGCCCCGGGGAGCAGCCAGCGAGCGCACCGCAGCGCAGCAGTGCCAAAGCAGCCCACCGCCGCCCCTGGCAGAGGCAGAAATGCCCAGTTCCCATCAAGACATTTCTCACATTCACATGGAGAAAGAGGCGGCAGGAAAACAAAATCAGCGGCCATTTGATCCCTTTCCTTTACAGAAAGCTTGGTGCTGCTTACCAGAACCAGGACCAAACCAAACTTACACCCTTTTTGCTGCTGCTTCGAGGACGTCCTCGAACACCACGAGCTTCACCCCGGTGCGGACGGCTGCTTGCAAGGGGCTGTGCTGCCGCAGAGCTACCTGTCAAAGCACGCCTGGCTGGGATTCGGTTGATGGCCCAGGGGCTCAGGCACTTCTGGGCTCTGAAAAACCCCAGTGGAAAGGTAAAGGTGAGGAAAGGTAAAGAGGGTTGTGATGGAAAGCCATGGCGGAGGCCCGGCACGCAAGCAACGCATCGCTGCATTGCTGCGAGCATTCCTGAGAGCATCCCTGCACCCATGCGAGCATCCTTGCATCCCTGCGTTGCTGTGGGTATCCCTGTGAGCATCCCTGCATCCCTGCAAGCATCTCTGCAAGCTTCCCTGCATCCCTGCGAGCATCCCTCCCACACGAGGCCACGGGGCCAGCTCGGCCATGGGCAGCACGACAGCACCCACCCCGCACACCCTCTTCTTGCCATGCTCCCGCCTCAAGTCCACCTCTGGAGACGATAGCGGCTCATGAAACCCGCGGCCCGCCGATAACGGGAGCTCAGGCAAAGCGGCGGCAGCAGCCAGGCTGCCGAGCGGGCTGGGATGCATGTAATCAGAAGGGTTATCTAATGCTAGTTTCATTCTAATTGAGTCACTACCATATGTCACCCTGCAATAACAACGCAAGCAGCATGCAACTGAATACATATTTAATTCACATAATGGGTACAACAGTAGAAGTAATCAAGGCAGTTTGCCATAAGCCATAAAGAAGTGTAGCGTGTTCCTATCGCGGAGCAGCCGGCGCTCGGGGAGCAGGCGATGGCAGGGGCATCGCGCCGCCGCGAAAGCTGCAGAGGAGGGGGAGAACCCCCCGCAGCGCGTCCCGCCGTGGACTGATCACAGCCATTCGACGCCAACGGAAATCAATGGCGGAATATTGTCGACGGATCGTTAGCCCCTTCAATATAATTAACAGTAATGGATTTATTGGCGGAAACTTAATGATTTGAATGTTAAATACGGGCCTGGAATTGCAGCACGCACTCCAGCCAAGGGGTGGCCACTTTGTGTCCGGTTTCAAAGAGGACCGAAAAATTGGAAAAATCACCCCAAGCCCGGAGCAGGCGCAACCCCGGAGGCAGGGCAAGGCGGCGGTGACCGTCCCCGCTCCCGGCTCAGCCTCCTCTTCCAGCGGCACCCGCCGGCCCCGCTCACCGCCTTCATTTCCTCCCGCAACAGGAAGATTAATACGATCGAGGACCACTCATCAATATCTTTGGACAGATCAACTGGAGTTTTCATTAAAGCCATATTAACGCTTTTGGATACACAGCTGTGGATGGGTCAGACTGCAAAAATAAAGCCCAGAAGAGGAAAGAAAAGAGCAGAGGAGCAGTGTCCACTCCCAGCCAGGAACTAACGGAGAGCCGGCCCATTCCCTCGTTAGCGGCCTCTCCCACCAACATGTTTTGATGTATATTTCATGAGGATAAACAAACATTCATTTCACTTTGGGAAGGTGCTTGCTGTAATGTATTGGCAGCCTCACCAGCAATGAGGGGACATTAATTTCAATTCTGGTGTTTAAACACTTTGTTGAGTCCCAATCATTCATCCCGGGCTCAGCACAGCCCCGGCGTGGGGAAGCGACGGACAAGCAGAGCCCCGACCCCACCCTCCCACAGAGCCTGCGGGAGTTCATCTACTCTTTAAATGACTTCAGAAGGACCAGACGTTAGGAAGGAGGTGGTGCAGCCTTCTGCCATCCCCACAGATCAGCAGCGAAAGGCTCCCAGTCTACACTGGGCAGTACTGGCCCTGGAGAACAGGCTCCGCTGAGTATCTGCAGCTACGACGAACCACTCGACGTGACAGAGGTGGATAGAAGACATCTGTGCTGGAAGACTCCTCGATCTTCCAGGACTCCTCAGCTCTCTCCTGCTTGCACCTTCCACCTCTGTATCCCCACTAAATTAGAGTAACAGCGGTGCTTTTCCCAGGGGGAGCTGCAGAGCAGTCTCCTAAAGACGGGGGATTCTCAGTCTGGTACCAAAAGCCAGATCTCGCTCAGAAAACGGCCTGCCTGGTCCATACGGCTTGCCTTGCAGGGACAGGAGAGCAGATGTGCTGGTGAGTCACAGAATCACAGAATGTTCGGGGTTGGAAGGGACCTCTGTGGGTCACCCAGTCCAACCCCCTGCCGAAGCAGGGTCACCCAGAGCAGGCTGCACAGGACCTTGTCCAG
>Ga0065711_1005944_pt1 | contig 32042 bp, 17 predicted proteins | sample Hoacrofraction12_FD_59098 | JGI IMG/M metagenome (GOLD analysis project Ga0065711, IMG submission 59098) | Hoatzin crop microbial communities from Cojedes, Venezuela - Epithelial fraction 12 v2 (version 2) | ecosystem: Host-associated > Birds > Digestive system > Esophagus > Crop | place... | reverse complement strand
CCTTCTCAGCAGGAGACACCCAGCCGATGCCTTTACTTGGCACCCATTCACCGAGCTAATGGCCGAGGGGATTTCCCTGCGATGGCTCGCAGATCTCATTTGATCAGTATGCAGCAGGAATTTACCATTTACTGAGAGAGACCCTCTTTTTATTGTTCTTGTCTTGTTGATGTATTATATATTTACCGGCATAGAATCTCATTTGTGGTTTATTGCTCTAACATCTGAAATGATCTCTCCCTTTCTCATTTCACTGTTGCTCGCCGTTCGTTGTTCCTCCCGGTTACAGCCAGCCAGATTCAAATGCTGGGCTCCCAAACCCAGCACAGGCGCCAGTCGCTCGTCATCACACCTGGCTAGTACTTAAACAAAGTACTGTTATGGCTAGTCTATTAAGAAACTATTCATTTTCACATCCTTTCCTGGAAGACAAAGGGAAGGAATGATGCGCTTTGCACACAAAACTTGTCAGGCACGAGGTATGAAAGAAAGTAGAACATTATGTGGTGCATTAGAAGTCCCCTGACTGCTTCCTGGACTCCCTTACAAGGCAACAAGCCATCTTGGGACTTGTTTTCGGGAAAAAGAAAGCTTGAGGTTTTCTCAGCTGAACAACACAGGACTGCAGTGAAGCTGTAGGGAAAGGAAAGACTTCCTAGACTTTGGGGAAATGTCTTCAAATCTTTCTTTCTCTTTGTTGAAGATGTGCTAAGGAATTGGTTCTAATATTCCTTGAACTAGGCAAGCGGTACACTCGCCTTCTACCAGGAAGGGTAAGTTTAACAACACTGCAGCAGTATGAGGGCAGGGAGTACATACGAGCTTTCAGCAGGCTTTCCTGAAGAACTGCAGTGGGAAAAGATGTCCACACTGACTCCTGTCAGGTTGCAAACGATATCTTAAATCACCTGAAATAGTTTCAGTGAGTTGCAGAGACGCCAAGACACTCACTAGCACTGGTTTTGGTCCTTTGAACTAACCCTTCTTTTTTTTTTTTTTGGATGCCTGAAAAAACCTACCCTGGAAAAAGCAACGTGTGATTAACTGACATTGCACTTCCTAGTTGCTGTTAGGAACAACGGGCATCTTCTGTCCACTGGGATCTTACAGCAGGATGCAACATGGTGCCTATCCTGTAAAAATCAAGCCCCAAACCAAAGAGGACTTCCCTCCTCCCATCCAACTGCAACTTTACCTTGGCAGCATATAACCCACCCCGGAACAGTGGCAGCTATGCGGCAGGAGAAAAGCAGGTGTGAACCAAAAACTTAAAGCAGATTGGGTTTTGTGGATCCCAGTCTTGGGACAAGCATCCATGGGGGTTTCCAGTGACCAACGCAATGTGGTGGTCTCAGAGATGTGGCCACAGAGACACCCAGCAATCCACCAGACTTTCTGCCCAAAGTGAATGTATGGTTCAGCAAAACATCACTGGTGCTCAGTTTTGCAGAGCTGGAGAAATGCTCTTTCGAACCAAGGGCTTAGAGAAATGCCTTCAGCAGGGGACTGAGGAGTCCGCCTGCCACTCCTGCCACGGGAATTCATGGATCAGAGTTAATATTTGTAAACAAACAAAAAAAGAGAAACCAAAGTTAATTTTAGACAAGAACCTGGAAATCCGCCAAGTTATTAACAACTGGTCTTCAGCCTGGCAGAAAGTATAAAGAGCACCATGAAAGTAAATTATTAACTTTAGATTTCCCCAGAGAGCTGTCAGGAAATATTTAGATTTTGTAATAGCCATGCGTTGCTGTGCAGCAATAAATAAGGAGGCTGGGACTAGTTCTGTGCTGACCTAGGCAGACATGAATGCTTCTAGGCTAGATGAATTTAAACCAGCTGGCACTGAGACTAAGTTGAATATTAAGTAATATAAATAGGAACAAGGCAGGACTGTAATGCCAGGGTGACTTTAAGATTAGCTGAACCATACATGGCCATTATTTTTGCATAAGATGAAGTCTCTAATCATTTTATTTGCATGCTTATGTGCATGCATGTGTGTCAGGAGGGAAAGTTAATTTCAGGGCTTATTGTTTAACAAGTAAACGATTCAGCGCGAAATGATGATCCTTACTATTCCCTTCCTCCTTGGTGATGCTATTTCTGTTTATTACTATCATTTAGAATCTCTTTGATAATGAGGAAAAGAAGAAAATAACCAGTTGGTTTCTAGATGATATTCAACTTAATTCAGCATAATCTATGTATTTGATGATAGGGGATATATCCAAGTAGAATAATCAGTGCAGCAAATAGATTGTATTAATGCACAGATAGCATTCAAGATGATCAGGAGGTGGGACCAGGCATACAAATTATTGACCTACCCTGTTTGAACAATATATCTGGATGCTGGTGGAATCTGGACCAAAAATAAAAAAAGGAGGAACTAGTCCTTTAAACAAAAGACAAAGAGAAAAATGCTGGGGTTTCTAATGGCTTCACCACATCGAGTACTTGTTCTACAGGATTTTGGGGGCTACAGTAAGAGAGAGCAGCAGAGGACTCTCGGTCTGACTCAACAATAATGAAATCAATAACCAAGACAAAGCCAGCTCATACAAAAGTCTGTCTTTAAAGTACTATTTTGTCCCCTACCAGCCCACTGATATTGGCCATCTCTCTGTCCTCTTCCCTTGTCTTTATATATCCCTAATATTTTGATCTCCCTTTACAAGAAAGGAGTCCACAGCTCTGTCCTCCCCTACAGCACCCGCGCACGGCCCGGTCTGAGCAGCAGTGTCAGAACGACCTGCTTGGAACAACTTTGTCTTCACACCGTGAGACGAAGATGATGCTGCCTTGGGCTATAGTCTACGCACCAGCTAAGCCAGAGCCAAGGAAGGGCAAGCGGCTGGAAATGGGGTGATGCTTCCCTGCCCACGTGAGTCTGAACTGTCTGCACAAGTTTACTATTCTCAATTATGGCTCTGAAGATAAATGACTTATTGGTGTTTAATAAATATAAACAGCCATGTCTTTCTTTAACTGCCACATGTCAGACATTAAGAGCTATTTTGATTTTTAGAAGATGATCATGTTTCAAGTCATAGTATAACTTACAGACTTTTTTTTTCTATTTAATTGAGAATTTGAAAAGACAACTTGATTATGAGCTGTGATTTAGAATATATACAGAGAAGCACATGTTCACGTGATCTAAATATAAGCACAAGTTTAGAGATTCCTTTTATTACAGAGAACCATTTGGCACATTTACAACAAGACTAATCTATTTTCCTTTTTCCTACAATTAAAGGTGTCTTTCTTTTTGCTAAGAATTCCATAGACACAACTAAGTTCCTTCAAAGTCAGTTCACATAACATACACCAATTGTATCAAGCTTCTTGCAAATTACGATGTAATTCTAGGCCTAAGATTAATTGATTTTTGTTTGTGTATTAATGAACTTCTTCTGCAATTCATCGTGTTCCCTGGGACTTCTGTACGAGCCATTAGCTCATTCAGAAGTCAGACCTTATCAAGTGTCACCAAGCGGGTAGAAGAAAGAGACAGAGCAAAACATTAATACATTTTATTACATTAATTACTACTGGACTCCTGCTTTCCCCTTGGCAGATGATTTGTTAGAAATTGATTCTTTTTCTTGACGATTACACTTCACTCCAAACAAGTCACGCATGCAAGTATCAATACATTTGCATCTGCTGGATATGCAGCAGATAATTTATATAGATTCACGATACATTAGAAAAGCAAACTGTTAGCTTGAATAGTAATCAGTATTTATGAATGTTTTCTCTTCCTGGATACACTGAAGAGATTTTAACTTGAACTTGCTATTCTGGAGGTACTCTCTTTTTTTGGCAGGTGAACAGGGTTGCATACTCCAGTGGTATATGTAGCAATAGTGTTGAGCTTTATGGAGAAATGTCAATTTACACCAGCTAGGAATCAGGACCAAAGATTTTTGGAAGAAAAAAGCTTTTAAATTTATGTATTGTAAGATCAGGATAATAATTTTACTTAGAGTTTCCTAACATCAAGGCAGATAATATTTAGGATGCACTTATTTCTGTAAGCACTTATTTAAAATACATTAATTCTAGAATTCTAAAATGTGAAAGTCCATGAAAACTATTTGCATCAAACCTGTACATGACTGGATATAAATATTTAGCAAGAGATTTTTACTAGCATTGAATTATTTTTTTTGTAGAGGCAGAACTTCCATTTCATTTCTGCTTTCTTTTCTTGTCTATTAGACTGTACATTGAAAACTAATAGGACTTTAACCTGTTTTCTTGTAACATCAGCGCTCTGAGAATCCTCTTTTATACCCTTCTGTTTAGGACTTTCATTTAGACTCTCTTTATGCACCAAAAGGTGCTGTGGAATCACAGAGAATAATCGAGAGGAAATTGCACAAAGCCAGATGACCTGTTATAATGCAAAAAAAGAAACAGTAGTGAATTATAAACACCGCTATCTTACTCAAGGCCATTTTGAGGAGCACTTATTCTGCAAAGCACTTATGCAAATTATTCTGCTGATTGAGTACCCCAAAATACAACTAGGTGCTGGGAAACTATAACCATCTCTCAACATAACATAGTCCTGAGCATCTAGGTAAGCTGCACTGCACTCACAAATTAACAAGAGGAATTACCAAAATAAGAAATCCTGAAATTTTGAATATTACTGTTGTGTCAATTAAAAGAAGTTGGTAAAAATTCACCCATGTGATTAGCTGTTATTCATTCCCTTTTAATTCTCCTGTTCTGCATTTTCTATTCTAAGCATTTCTGTGTACTTCTTAAACAGTTACTGCATTCTCAATCCATACATGCCTGTATTTTTGTACTGGTAGAATAAGTGAAATGTTCAAAGCCAAATTTTCTTCCAAAATCTGCATGGCTGATCTCAGCTTCACAGCTTTGTTTTCAGTGAGGAACAGGTATTGCTGCTGACGTAGCTCGTGAAATTCAGTTGATAGTGTTGGGGTTGTGTGTGTTTGTCTCTCTGAAGGATTATAGTCACGCGAGGAGAAAGGAGTAGTGCAATCAAAATCCCCCTGTGGACTTAAGATCAGACTTCTGTTTTTTAAAATGCCAGAGTAAAAATGTGGTCTATTACGAGTTAGTTTGTAATGATCTAAGGAAACAATTAATCATTTTTACCTGTTTGCTGTATTGCTTTTAGATGACTGCATGATCCCTCTCTCTTTGTCTTGGTCCAATTTCATGCCCACAGATTGTGGGGCCACTGCTCAGCTCCTCTTATAGCTCCTCCTCGCTGGCTGCTCTCAGACTGTATTCCCAAAAGTAGCTGAATATACCTATATCTGTACCATAGAGACTTGTAGCATCTCTGAATAACATCCACAACCTGGTCAAGAACACATCATTTGCCAGGCAAAATCCTAAGTACTGATGTCTGCACACACGTACTAATCACATTTCAATCCTCAAAAATATGGAGAAGATTTTTCTGTAGTGTAAACTAACCTGTGGTATTAGAGTAGTAGGAGCAACTGAAAATGCTCCAAAATCCTCTCCTGAATGTCAGAATGATCCAACCTGCATATAATAGTCCTCATGCAGTTCTTCAAGCCCTCACAACCATGTACGGTTCTCTATGACCTTACACAGAGAAGAAATCTTCGCCATTTCACAGTGATATGAAAGGGACCTACTTTCTCTGGTTTCATACCTGCATCAAACTGTTTGGTGTAAACTGTTCCAATTGTTTTTTTAGCAGTCTCAAAGAATATCAAAATCAGTCTTTCAATAAGAAAGGGGATATTTCCTTATCCCCTTATAATTTCCTTATCCCTTATCAAAAGCAAGTTTTGCCTTTTGGAGTTACTATCAAAGCATGTGATTTCCCCAGACCTCTTAGAAAGTTTGTCCTTTGTTTTAAGCCAAAACAACTGTAAATATGTTTAGAATATGAAAAAATGTTCTGTCACAAGAAATACGTGAGTGTGCTTCTTAATAAGGAATCACATTTACATTTTCCACATCAATAAAAATAATACAAGTCAACAACCAAAATTTTCCCTACATTTTGTAAAGCTGCCTAAGGCAAATGCTCTTCAAAAGCGGAGGCTGTCTATTTAACACTGCTAATATTTCTAGCCAGAGGACATCAAGAGGAACTTACGGACTTGTTCAGGGAAAACACTGAATTTAAAAGGTCTTTAGACTAAGGTCTCTGCTTCAGGGTCTGTCTAATGCCAACTTTGTAGAACCGCTGGTCCTTAGCAGTAGAAGTTACTGATTAGCATATTTTCAGGTGCTCCTGCGAGTTCATTGCTGTAGTTGTAGGATTGCTCTCATATTAAATGCAAAGTTTGTATTTAGGTATTTTACTGAGTTGGGACTACACGAGAAGAGTCTTTCCTTTGAAGTAGTAGTTTGACTGCTAAACCTGAGCACTCAAAAGGCCATGTTTGTACCGCTTCCTTCTCATTTGGTGAGTGTTTCCATGGGATGGGGATCCAAAACATACAAATAACAAAGTTTGCTTTTGAAGTCTTTACGTATCCTTTTCCCAAGGCTCAGGAGACTGTACTGATTACGCCATGCTTAAAAAAGGTTCTGACTAATTCAGCTTGCATACCAGCATTGATACTGGTAACAGCCTGCCTTTGGAGCTAGTTGTATCTTTGCTGTTCGAAGCTATAGACAAATGTATAGAACTATGCACTATAAACGAGCCGGAAGAACCCCAAGCTGTTGCTTTTCCAGGACCATCAAACCCATCCCAATGACTGCAGAAAAATTATTGTATGAGTATCATTTTCAGTTTCTCATACCTCCAAAACTGCGCTATCAGTAAGTTTCTACACATTTCCTTGCAATTGCACTTGTAAAACCTCAAAACAGAGTTCAGTCTCTAATGGGCTTTGATGTGCTTCCTATTTTGAAGAAGAGACATCGAGGAGGATCTTGAAGTGAAGTGACTGCGGTTTTGTATGCTAATCATACTTTCACTGGAGTTATGTTCTTAATAATGCAGATTGTCTCCTGGGATACTGCAGCTCTTCCCCAACTTCTTGTCATCCGCATGTTTGATTGCACTCATAATTGCATGTAGGCACTAATAACTTCTGCTGATGTTACACTGCATGTCACTCTGATTGTTGACTCAGCTGCTCTCGCAGTCCAGGATTTTCTCTAGTAGTGTATGTTATAGGTTCAGCAAGAGTTTAGGGGATTGAATAGAGATGGTAAGAAGGGGTTGATGGACCTGCATTTCATTCTTGAAAATGTCCATTTACTGGTGATGATCTAAATAATGGACTATTTTTTTTTTCTTGACATTTAAAACAATGTTGTCACCACATAGTCACGCAAATCCAATTTTTCACTAGTTCTGGGCTAAGAGCAACAAATAGGTTGATTATATTCCTCTCTTGGTCTGCTCCTCTTAGAAAAATCTATCATCCACTAGGGAAATTGGCAAGGGCTAGATCTGAAGGGATCTGCTATCTTTAGCTTTTATTTCCTTAATAAGCAAATCAGTCCTCATCAGTGTGCAAGATCATCAACACGTATTTCAATTTCTGTACACATCAGAATATATCAACCACAATTACATTACGTGGAGGGTAAACCACACAGTAATTAATATTGCTAATAAGCAGCATACAAGGTCTGATTCAGTCTTATGAAAGTCAGGGAAACATATCGCACTGACTTCAGTAAGATTTGGATCAGCTTTCTAAAGATTTGGATCTTCACTTAGCTTATGATACAATCACATGTTGCAGTCAATAGGCTTATAGTCTCCATGTGCATCTGTAGGTCAGTGCACTCATACTTCAAGAAGGACCTACTGGGTAAAAGCTGCTTTTATGCTTGTGTGTCTGGCTCAACAACAAAAAAAAAAGGAAATAAGAAGTCGCATTTATTCCAGTTTCTTTGAAACTAGACTGGTAAAAATTGTGTTCTGTACAGGCCAATGTGTATTTCAAAGAGAAATGTTGTATTAGAAAGAGAACGCCATAGTAGTAAGCACAATACATCACACTTGTATTTCAGAAGTATGGTAGGTATCACGCTTTCTGAAAGGTTTTCCAACCCCCTTGATCCAAATCGCAAAAGCCATGATGATCTGTATTTGAGCATCCCTCAGGCTGCAGTTCAGACGTGGTGGAGAAATGAAGGCTTCCTTCCCTTCCAAGTTTTAGTCACATCCAGCAGAAAGTTACTACCAGGAAATAAACATAAAGTATGCAACTATCGTATAACATCTCTTCTACACTCACATCCTGTGATATGTGATTCGAGGGTGAAAAAGTCCTTTTCACAAGCTTTATAGCCTCATAAGTTTTCTTCAGTTATTGCTCAGAGCATCTGATGTTCTCCACTGTAAAATCCATGCAGCCAACCTGTGAAGCTACGAGCAAAAGACTGTGCTGATATAAATAAAAGTTGTTCCTTCAAGAAAATTTCAGGCAGTTTTTTCTGTTTAGTTTGCTCTCATTATGCTGCCACTACATGACAAATGATTTAGGCTAAGGGTAATTTAGTTTATGGCACAATAGGCATGAAAGGTTATTCCTTCTTATGCCCTTCCCATATAAAATCTGCCTTAAAAAAAGTAAAGTCTTTATGTCTCAATAAACAGAAGCCACATAGATATTGTGTAACAAATTACATATTGGATAACAATCTATAAAATTTTATTGGCTTATGAGGTTTGCATTGATTTGAATTTTACCCAAAAGCAAAGCATTACTGTTTCTCCAAAACACTGAAATAAAAGGAAAACCAATATCTCCATTACGATTTTTTTTAAAGTGTAACCACCAGAAGCATCTCTGAAGAGTGCAATCAAATTCCTGGAAATAGCCTAGAGTTCACCTTGTCATGGTCACCCTGAGCATGACTGAGAAAACCTTGCAAATCAGCTCCAGCGAGGAGCTTAGCACTGAGGTTCACCACAAAGCCAAGAAACAGCTTCTGACACGGGGCTGTAATTGCAAGAGGATTCCGTAAAGCTCTTCTGTTGCCACATTCCCACTCTGAGATGTTAGCGGTTTTGTGCTTGTATGAGTGATAGCGCTGCCTGGAACCGCGGGTGAAAAATCAAGAGTTTGCGCTGCTCATTTTGCACAATCATCTGCTTTCTGAACGCAGAGTTTTGTAGGGGAGAAAGTCAACGCGAATCATGGTTAGGCTGCAAAGCCACCTTCACTGGACCATTTACACTCCAGAGTCCATGGAAGGCAATATAAAAAAGACAGCTCTTTAAACCAAATAACTTTCAGTGCTCGATGGAACCCCAAGTAGGAACAAGAAGGCTAGGATTTTTAACTCATGGACTTGTGGGAATACAGACACTTTTGTTATGGAGGCAGGCTGTGTTTCACCAAGACCAATATACTATTGCCAGCTGATAGCCAATGACCGATACTCTAGACTAGGACAGCAAATAGACATCCATGTGCAGTTACAAAGTAAAAGCTACAAACAAAAAATACAAGGTCTATCATTGCAACATCAGCAATAAAACTGACGGGGATGCTGAGATGTTACCTGGTGACTTGCCCTACCTCTGTATAAAACCTCATGTACAGGAATTACATAAATCTCTCAGAAATTATACTAATTTCATGACTGTCGTGGTTTAACTCGGCAGCCGGCAACCAAGCACTAGACAGCCGCTCGCTCACCCCTCCCTTTTCTCCGCAGAGGGATGGGGAGAAGAAATGGATGAAAGGAGAAACCTCTGGGTTGAGACAAAGACATCCCAATAAGACAACAAAGGAAATACTACTACTAATAATAATAATGATAATAATGAATGTGCAAAACAAGCTATACACAACATAATTTTCACATCGCCTGACAACTGACTTGCTGCCAGTCCCTGGGCAGCGATCGCGGTTTCCTGGAGCTCACCGATTTTGTCAAACTCACAAATTTCACATAACTCACGAAACTGACAGAAAAAGACCAAACTCCTGGAAAAGTTCAAACTCCTGGACAAGAGAGGATTTGCACTCGTGGAAAAAGGAATTTAAAAAAAAAGTATTTCTGCCCCTGGCCAACCCCCGTTCGTAAGCTGAGCATGACGTCTGTGGTATGGAATATGTCCATCGGCCAGCTTGGGCTGGCTGCCTGGCAGTGCTCCCTCCATTCCTGCACACACGCTCATTAGCCGAGCATGGGAGACTGGAAAAAGTCCTCGATTTCTTAGCAACAACTAAAACCATCAGTGTTATCAACACTCTTCTTGTACTAAATCCAAAATACTGCAGCTACTGGGAAGAAAATGAAGTCTATCCCAGCCCAGACCAGGACAATGACATATCTTCCCAAATGACCTATTCAAGGATTGGCTTTTTTCTGTGCTTTCCCCCGATCTATAGAGATATTTACAAGCCTGGGTAGCAGTATCATGGGTGTTTTGTTTGGTTTGGTTTTTGTTTTTTTTTTTAAGTCAGGAGAATATGGATGAAAGACTACATGGCAGGAATGCTTGGTCCAGAGAAAGGTCATTAGTTTGATTTACAGTAATGTTTTATATTTGGCTGAATTTTGAGAGGGATATCTGGAAAGTAGAAGGACTTTTTACACATAAAGCAGGACTGCAGATGTACATATTCTTTACAGGGACACGCAATAAAACCCATTGATCCTTAAAGCAGCGAGGTGTGGCACAAACAAGTCTGTTATTACCGGCATTAACTATTCTTCTGGCCAGGAGAGGGCAACAGTGGCTGTGCATTTGGACCAGTGTTCTTTCACACACCTGTTGGCAGATGAGACTCAGGCACCAAGATTTTAGAGGCCGTATGGCAGTGATTTATGTTTCGTGGCAGAGTGCAGCCTATCAACAGCAAACACCTTCACTGCAATCACACTCATTGTCTTTGATCCTGTCTGGTGGACTGTGCCTTGCCCAGAGTTGATCACCAGGCCACAGCCTGTGCAATTACCCACTTCAATAATCAGTGTCTGATTGATGAACTATAGCATGGGCTGCTGTACTGCTCGGAATAAATACTACGGTATAAACGGTAGGACAGGTAACAATGCATTTGTAATAGTGTATACAGCCACTAAGCTTAACGCAAAAAAGGAGCTGCTAAAAAAATGTATAATCAGAAATAAAGTTAAAAACACTTTTAAGGCCGTGGTTGTTGACAAGCCATGAGAGACTGAAAAATTAATTTTCTCATTCTGCATAAATTCTGCATATATTTGGGAGGATTTCAGGCAGGACACACTATGTGGCTTTGCTCAGGGCAGTTCTCAGACCACTTGTAGTCCAGCACATCTGAGTTTCTGGGCCATTTGAAGAGAGTGATGTGGCTGGTTCTCCCTTGATGGCGTAAATTCTGGCTACTCCTTCGACTGCTATATCCAACGCTGCTAACACTGCCTGTGCTGGCAACGGGCAGTCAACACAAAGTTGCAAGAGGTGGCCGCAGGACAGTCTCACATGATGCTACGGCCCTGATCAGCCCATAGGGATTTGGGGTAAACTCCCGCTGCCCTCTGAACACCTTGTATGACTAAGTCCTTAACACCCCATCCCACCTTCTGTTGAAATATCGGCTTTAACCACTCGGTTAAGAAAGAAATCCCATACACTGCTGCTGAGGGGGTCAGCTCTAGGAAGCAAATTGGCCATTTCTTACAGTAAAACCAAGCCGTATATTTACAGTCCACACAGACCAGCTTTCACACCTGCCAGGGAGAGGAGAGGTGGGTGGGAAGGGCACAGCCTCAAGGAGCCCCTTCCTCTCCCCAGTCCCAGGGTGTGCATCATTTTCTAGGGCGTTCCCACAGACAGGAAAAAATCTGGAATTGAGATTATTGACAGGGTAAAACTCTGCTTTTTCTGATGTATTTGCTTAGTAAATTCTCTATTTTCAACCTCCTAATCTGTCTAATAGGGCTTTGAAATTCGAGGTCCCATAAAGAAAGTTAATAATAAGGATCTCACCTGGGTTTATTTCAGTGACACTTGTACTTACATTTCTTTACTGCATTTAACTTGTTCAAAGGTCACAGACATCACCCAGGTGTTCATGGTATATATCACTGTTTGATTTTGCCCCTTTTACAATCAAGAAATTTGCAGTATTTTATGTTATAACCTTCTGCTGGACAGTCTAGAAAATCACCAGTGACGGATACCTTTGTGATTCAGCATTAGAGTATCTCATGATCAGTTTCCAACTTGGTTTTTTTTTTCTCCTAAAATACTTATTTTGCATCTGTGGGTATGAGTGAGGTGTTTGTATGACTTACTCATACTTCGCAGCACTTAATAGGGCCCCCTGGTTAGACAGGGCTTGGGCTTTATTTTTGGGTATTGCTGCTGGTTGCTCTGGCTGCTCGAACAACTCCCTCAGCATAGTCAAACAAAGTGGTTTCCTGCTAATTCCTTTCAGGGCTTAGATGGATTTTGAATCAATCTTGCTGAGAAAGTCAGCCAGACAAAGAGGTAAAATCGTGACATGGTTAATCATTTATCTTTTACCTGAATCAGTGAGTAAGGTACTTTTTGTCAGTTCTTTACGCTTCATACATAAATTTTATTCTACCTTTTTTTGACAGAAGTTTGATTTTGGATATCTTTTGCCTCTGTCTTCCAAATCAATCCTCTGAATCCCTTACCCGAAGTTTAATATCATCCATTATTCAACACCTTCAACAAGACTAAGTTTAAAACTAGTAATCTCTCGGTAAACCTGTGCAATTAATGCTGAAATACCTCAAGTACAGAATAATACCAAATAACCCTTACCATAGCCTTCCCAAAATACTAATAGCCTTTCTTGAAGTCTCTAGTTATCAAATATTCTTCAAGATTTAGTGGTAGATCCCAGCTCACCTGAGTGAGCATTTTGCATTAACCTGCAAAAATATTTTTCCTGCAGATTCAGCAGTGGGCTCTCCCTCGGCTCGCAGTGAGCCCGTTTCATGCTGGACGTGAACGACCAAAATGAACCCCCGATGCTGCCTATTGCACCGATGAGCTGTGCTCACCTCACTTTGTTCTATCATTTTTATCACTGTTTAATTTGTCATATAAATTATCCAGTGTTCTCTGTAGGTGCTGCTGCCCTGTAGCACCCAGCCTGACCCGGTAGGAGAGGTGATGGGGAGCACCCACCACAGTGGGCCCAGCACCAGCTGCAGCTCCCACCCCTGCCCCACTCACCCCCGCAGTGGAGGGGGGCTTTAACACACTGGAGTTTTCATTTTCCCTGAGGTATTAGGCTACAGCCAGCCTGTTGACAAAGCTTTTGCTTTGGATGCCTTTACAATTTCATAGCTGCAGCAGTATACATTTTATTTGAAAACATTGTGTTTACTACAATTTAAAGAGGCCATTATTGTTTAGCTGTGTTCACCACTGTTCTTCCCTCCCTCCACTCTCTTTCCAACTGCTTTCCCAACGTCTTCCTAGAGTTGCCCAGTATATACTAGGCTCACTTATTCCTGCTCGCACTAGATACAGCACAGTTATGTTTCTTCCCCCAAGCTCAGTGTCCCCAGAGGAGTATTTAGGTTAAGAGCAGTTTATTCCTGGCTGGAAGTGCAGCAATTGCGCACGGGTTCATAAGCCAGGATTCTCCTTTGCTTCAGGCAACTACTAAAAGCCAAGGTGATGTCTCAGATGGAGATGAAAACAGAGAGGTGCAGCAGTGGGCCATGAAGCATCCCTGCTGCTGCAGCAAGGATGATCCCCGCAGCACAGACTGGTGTATGGGGCAGCACAGGGGGCGAACGACCCTATTAACAGGCAGAAACGCATATGGAAAAGTGGCCAAACGGTGCAATAAACTCATAGCCCTCTGCCCAGCTGCCCCCCCAGCAAACATGGATAAGAAGGGCTTATGCGACAGCTGAGGCTGCCGGAGCCAGGAGCCTTCACTGAGCAGTGGAAAGCAAGCGTACACTGAAGATGCGCTATGAACTCAGCCAAAGCTCTGTTATCTGCTTTTCAGGCAGCCACCGCTGAGTGAGGTGCATTTCTCACCATGCCTCCACTTCTCACCATGCACCTCCATTTCTCACCATACCTCCGTTTCACACCATACCATACCTCCTGCCTGGGACAGGGGTGTTTCACGGGGGAATGTTTGGACAGGTACCAGCCTGACCTTATCCTGGTCAGAGCTGCTTGGTGCTTAAACAGCACTGACAACAAATATTTATAGTACAATTAGTCCTACAAGAATTGTCTCCTTGAAGACTGAGTCTTCTCTTTTTGTTTTGTTTAGTTTTTACGTAAGCTTTTTGCAAAGAAATGCATGAATAATTGCTCCTTTTGCAGCTGTGTAGGAAATCAAGATTTTCCTTGTCAGTAGAAGAGGATCCCTCTGACAAGTCTTTCCTCTGTGGCTATGCCCTCACCAAACAGATGGCATTGCAGCTGGCCAGGCATTACACAGTTACGTCATTAGTAAATATTGTTATTTAATATGGATCTTTGGGTGGGAAAAGTGAGGCAGGACTGAAAATACAGAACTAATTCATGGATATGGTGGAACAGAGGAGCCAGAGGTTGTTTAGGGCAGTGAAATTAGACCTGCACCTCCAGTGGCTTCAGAGAGAGAGAGGCTTGGAAAGGAAAGGGTTAAAAATATATATGGCTTTTAGCTTTGTATGATAGCTCCAGAAAGGACTGGGTCACCTCTGTGGAGAAGTTTCAGCAATATGTCATAGCTAATGATGTCAGTGCTGAGAAAAAGGTGGCAGTTTAAGTGAATATAATAGGGGTAAAACCTCTAACCTGCTGCGCAGCCTGAGTGCTCTTGTTAAACCAGCAGACAAAACAATTTCTGGGAGAGAAATTTCCTCAGCGCCCAGATCTGCCAGTGACTGCAGAGCTTCCCTGCTATTATCAACCCAAGAAAGACGAAACCATTTCGGGCTAAGTGCCTGAATTAAGGAAATTAGCAGAACGTCACCAGTTTGAGGAGAGCTTAAATGCTGCAGTACCAGGGACCAGCTACAATACGATACGCAAAACAACATGGTACACAGCCATCACTGTCCAGGGCTTGTCTGACTCTAAAGCAAGCAGCAGCAATAGTTGTTGTAACAGTGGCTGCTACCAGACATGCCAGAGAAGTGCAACCAAGTCACGAAAGGTGATCAGCAACTGCGCTGGAGATCAGCCTGGATGCACAGCGTGGGTCTCCAAAGTTTGCCCGTGCTTTCTCTGCAGAGAGCAGTCCCACAGTGCAAATAAGATGTTTGGTTTTCTTTACTTGCCTCAAGGACAGACTGCTTGGAAGCTGTAAGGCCCTGGGAAAGGCAGGGATGGAGCACGAGTCACTGCGGACAAGCCCAAGTGCTGTCTACCAAGATGACTGAGAGTTTTCAGCTGATGGGTGGGAACCTGAGTCCCTGAAGGATGTTGGATAGTCCATGTGGCACAGCTTCTAATTTAGGTGATAAAAATCTACATTTTATCTGGGTTCCTTCACAAAGGGAGGAAGCACAATTTACAGTGATGCTTGCTCTGGTCCCGCTGTTTTTGTAATTTCATGGTAGGATTATCAGAACCTGCTTGAAGAGACAAAGTTGCAGAAACTTCAGTACTTGTAATTCCCATTTCTCTCACCAAAGGTGCTACATATATGCTGCATACATCAAACTCAGCGTATGCGCTACTTGACAGTGAATATCTGAGAGGAGTGGATCTGAACTGGTAAAGTATAGGGTGTGCAAGTGTTTGAGAGAGAGTGGCAAATATTTTGTGGTCCAGCTAGACCTATTTTTGGCGGAGTGACCTCCCAGTGAAACAAGATGAAGCCTAAAATGCAGAAAGGTGAAAAGATGTGTTTGAAGGGGAAATAAGCACTAAACATTCGAAAATTCATTCTTTTGACTGTAGGAAACTCTAATTATTCCCAGTGTTAATCATAGGGATGGGAATAAAAAGGTGCTGGTGAAAGGTAGTTGTCTTCTCACCCTTGTTGACAACCCAGCCTAGCATGTCCTTTGCCCAGAAAAGAGTGTTTTCCTCATTAGCTGAATGCTTTAAAATCTCCCTCTCCCCAGGTCTGCTAGCAGTGGAGACTGAGCGTTGTGAAGATGAACGCAAGCAGTCCATAGTGCGGTCTGATAGCAACAGCTCTCACACTCAGTACTCAGCAAGAAGCCTTTTCATCAAAGCCCGACCTCCTCAGAAGTACACCAGCTCTGATAAAATTTTCTGTGGGAAGATATCTCAAATATATGTGAAAACTGCTCAAGCAAGGTTCCAGAATAGCCAGGAGTTGAGGCACAAGGTTATGAGCAGGCACGAATTTTCTGCTCTACCTAAATAGCCATCTCCTGTACCCCTGCAGAGTGTCCTAATCCAGACTGCTGCCTGCTCTGTGGGCAGACCTACACTAGGTTTTAATCATTTTGACCCTGGAAAAACCCTCATGAGAAAGGTTCAGCAAGAACAGCAGTGGCCAATCTACCCAACGCAGAGTAGCAAATTATCCACTGATTTATTTTTTTTTTTTGCACATCAAAAGAGTGCAGACACGAGATGATAGCCCTGACTGCCAGACCACCAGCTCCTCTGAGACAGGCTACTTCAGCCCTTTCCACACCAGAATGGAAATTAATAAAATTACACCACTACTCAGAGCAGAGGATTCTTGTTTTCCAGCCAGCCTTCGCCCATGGCACAACTTCAATATGAGATTCCTCGCAGGCATCGCCATAGATAGGGACTTGGGATCTTGTGCCTTGTTTATGGCCACAGAAGAGTTTAATTCATTACCAAATATGAAACGGTTCTCATATTTTTTCTGAGGAATCTTATATATAAAATGGATCCTATTCGTAATCACATCAGGGTGTCCTGAAGAACAGTGAGTACTTAGTTTGGAAAAATCAGGTAGCATCTCCTTTATTTGTTTGAGATGCCTCTGGTGGGAGCTGTGATCAGAGCCCAGCGAGGGTTATTGCATACCTGGGCGGCTGGGTCACTCGTGTTTGTATATGGCTAATAAAAACAGTTATTTGGAAGCCAATTATATTAGTTCCCATAATATTATGCTGTGTAAAGAGCAAGGACATAACACTGTTTCTCCCATCTTTCTGCTGTTTTCCATTTCTTTTAACAAGAGCAATACAGCAGATGCTGTCAAGAATTTTAATAAAACAAACTGCCTTTCTGCCTGTCTTCATCCATTTCTTCTTGTCTTTATAGGCTAGGAACATATTAGAGGGTCTAAGTGAAGGAAATCATTCTCCTTTCCCCCTCCTTCCTCCCCATCCCTCTCTCAGTCACTCTCCTGAGCACTGCACGCTGTGGAGTTTTTCCTCTTGCAGGAAACCCAAAACACAAAGACTCCCCCGGTAAAGCCCGGCAGAACATATGTGGCTACCTGGACACTTCGTCACGCTGACTGTCAGCCAGTCCCCATTGCTGCCTCCTGCAGTGAGCTCCAAAGGGCCTGAGATGGTGGCAGAGCCCATCCCCAGACCCCTTTGGATGCAGATGAGAGGGTGGACACACGCGGTGGCAGCCGTACCGCAGGGCTCCTGCCCGCAACCTGCAGAGCCCAGCTGCGGTGAGCAAGGTGGCACGGCTAGAGAGCATCCTTACGTCGACAGAGCCATGCTCCACCGCTGTCCTGAAAGAAGGTTGACCAAACCACAGCATCATCCCAAAGAATATGAAAATAGGAGGTTTGTAATAGTGAGTCACTAAGGACTAAAAAAACAAAAAGGGGGGGAAAAAAAAGGCAAAACCAGGAAATATGCCAATAGCATGTCACCTGATTAAATGTTGCACAGCTGCTGCTAACAATACAGAAGAGAAATCATCTGTCTCCTGGCCTCAAACAGAGCATGGAGACCGCTGTACTCACAAAAATCCACTCATGTACAAGTAGGAGAGTTATTCCTTTCTGTGTGTGTCAGCGATTCACTGTTTTGTCCTTTTCCCTATGCAGCTGGCTCAGGGCAGGTCCTGTCCTGTCACCTTTTGGTCCTCGCACCTGTGCCAACCTCTGTCTGGCTTGAGAGGCGTCGCGAGCGAAGGCCTTTGCATCCTGGCGAGGAAGGAGGGAAGCGTGGAGCCAGGCAGGCTGGAAGCCGCCTGCTCGATGCAGAGAGTTCAGATGAGATCTCTCGGGACTTTCTCCTACTGTGCCCTTCCCACACTTTCTGAAGTTAATCAAATCTCCTGGGAACAAATCCTTAAATATCCGTCTACACCAAAAAACTCACGTGAGGAGGTGTCAGTACACGGAGACAGCAGTAATTACAGGCAAGAGTCTGGTGCAGGGACACCCTTGCTTTAGGCTTGGGCAGAGGTGAGTTACTTGAGTTAGCTGGGCAGTGAAGTCATGGAGCTAGTGAGACCTCAGTAAAACGTTTCCTACTGAAAAAAAAAAAACCACCACCATAAAAAAGCACTTTTCTAAGCTAAATTACTGAAAATGGAGAGAGTTTTTAAGAGTCTTTATTAACCTCTTTGACGGCAATAGGACAATTAGTTATACAGTCCCCAAATGTGGGTGGAAACACCACCTGTGCTCCAGCATAAAAGCAGTGTTGATCAGCTGCAGCTGGCCTATAAGGCAAAGTCATGGCTGGAGGTGCTGCAGCTGGGCTGGGAGCTTCTTGGGGATGAGGAGATGGAGCTGAGGACAGAAAGGTATGGCAAAACTCGAGCTTTTTCTCTCTGTCTCAGTCTGGAGATCCTGAAACCTTTGAAACTGATGTCTACAAGTCTTCATGTTTTGTTTTGTGCAAAAGTGTCTTGCTAGTGCTTTATTCTNTATGCTGGCNTGGTGTGTTAAGCAGCCTCCTGGCATTAGGGTAGGGTCTTCCATATCTCTGGTGCTTTGTCTCCCACTAGTTGTGTGTGGTTGTTTTCTCAGTAAGACAGAGAACTGTAAGTACAATGTCCTGATGTATTTTGCTAGGAGTTATTTTTATTTTCAATGATTAAGCTACTCAAAGATACTTGGTTCTCTTTTCAATGGTGTGGTGGCTTTTCTTGCGTATTCTGCCCTTGTAGAAAGACTTTGTGTAAATAAGAGTGTTTTGCAGAGGTCTGCTAGTTCATGAATGGAAACAAGGTCACCTGATCATCTGAATACGGGTGTATTCTTACAAAGCGGGTTGTTTAGTGTCGCAGAGATGATAACCGCCAGCACAGGTAGTTGTAAAACTGTGCCTGAAGTTCTTTGTGTCTTCGCCTCTCAAAAAGAGGTTACCTCTTACCTGAAGACTAGGCTATAAATTTTTCCATGTGCATAGTTATAATCAACTTTGAGCTCAGCCTTTGGTAAGATGGAATAAAGGACTTTTTGAGCCAGACCTTCTGGTGCTGATCCTCCATAAGAGCGTTCCCTGTAAGTCTGCTCCTCCGCAGCAGGTCAGAGGGGCTCGGCGGTGGGCAGGCAGGGCTGAATTAAGATGGTTTTTGTGTCTCGGTCTCCCTGAGCAAGCCCTGCACCAGGAAGGCGAGCAGAATCTAGCTGACCTCTGGGCAGGGGTTAGTAGATGGCAATCTGTGGCAGTCCTCTGGAATAAACTCGGTCAGGATTTTAAACAAAAGGAATATTGTCTTGTAGTAACACACAGCTAATACAGTTTCTAGGGGTAAAGAAAAATTTGAATGTCATTTTGAAGAGCTGATATATTTTCTTATACTCACAAGACGGAGACAAACATCCTTCTAATGAAAACTTTCTGTTCAAATACAAATAGTGCTTCATGCCCACATAATGCAAACACACAATTTTGTGTTTCAAGTCCCCTTGGGGATGTTGGCACCTTGTTCTGTGATGGAAATATTTGCTTCAACTGCAAGAAATTAATTTTAGGGTAGATTATTATGCACCACAAACCTTTTTAATACTGGTCATAAAGCTGGAAGAAAAGGAAGAGAGACGTGTCTCCTATTTGATTTAAAGCACTTAAGTTGTTATATATTATTTATAATTTTGTCCTCAGCATGGAAGGTAACACTTCTAATACACGGTAATCAGTACCTCACCAGCATTTGAAAACTATAGCTGCATACATTGCTGTGTTTTATTTTTCTTTTTTACACAATAAAATGTGATATATGGTAGTTGCTAACTTCTTATAGGTACTGATTTGGGACTTTTTAGTGTCATAAAACCTCTGAAGCAGAGACTCATAGAATGTGAAACACTGACATAGTGCCTCTGAAGCACCAAAGCAGAAGCTGGCTGATGAGGATGGGTTATTTGTGGTGATGTGGTGCCTGGAATTACAAACACCGCAGGGTCCAGTTGCACGCAGACAAGAACTCCCTGAACTTGCAGAACTTCCCAAATGCTGGGTGCGGAAGGAGTAGTCTGACAATTCCCCTCTCTCTGGGGGGAGCAAATAAAAGGAGAAAAGGAGGAAATGCTACTTCAGAGCACTAAATAGTCTGATTTTTAACTTGTAATATTTATCTGAAAATGGTTGCAGTGTTGACAAAAGGACATCTAAGTGTTATTTAAATAGGCTGCAGAGCATCTGCAGTTTGTTTTATCACTCGGATACATCAGTGCTGCAGGAAATTCTTAGCAGGGAGCCTGACTGTGCAAAAGCTGTTGGAGGAGACCCTTTACACACGCAGCAACAGCCCGAAGCAAAGTGTGCACCCAAAAAGCAGTATGGGAACACACAATTTGACACACAGCGCTAGTCACGCAGCTGCTTGCTTCTGGAACCACAGAGTTCCAAAACTTTTTATGAAGTACTGCAAATGCTTTAAAGCTGCGTCACACAGTGTTAAAAAAAAAAAAAAAGACCACTTCGAAAATAAAACTCTTGCAAACCTTTGGATGCAAAAACCAAAGTTCCTATATATGATGTGATTCGATTTTATTTTTAATTCATTAAGATGAGCAACAAGGAAAACTTTCTTTTTAGGACTTACTTAAATTTTCATCGAGATTTATGTTTATTGCTTTTACATCTTCAGCTGGGTGAAATTACATTAGGTTCTCATTACCCACTTTGTCTTTTAATATGCTGTAGAAAGTCATATGAAAGAGCCAAAATTAGCACTGTCATCCTCTATGTTGTCTGTTTCACTGCAGCACAGAGCTGTGATATACTCAAATAATATACCTGTGGTGCCTGTTACTATCAGTCTCCTGTTTGACTTGGACCTCACACGCATACAAAATCATTATATACATTTTCCTCTTCCAAGAATGTATACATTTGGAGCATCAGCCATGATGATACAGACACATAGAATAAATAAAGCAGTGAATTTTCTTCATTCCCTACCCCTTATGCTAATGAAAATTACTGAGGAAGGAAAAAAAGAAAAACCCCACAGAAAATGCAGTTCCCCAGCATTATTCACATTGCAGTAGACAGCACAATTCTGTACTTACAGATCTTAACAGTGAAATGTCTCAGGATCTTTACAATTTTCTGCAGAACTGTTTCAAGCTCTCAGCAAGCCACAGTGTTCATCGAGGCAGAACGGAGCCGTATGGAAGGTCTATGCAGCTGGGAGATAATGGAACTATTTTCCCAGCTGGGACTACAAGCCTTTTATCCACTGAGCATTGCGTGTCTCTTCACTGGTATTAACTGTGAAATACACTGCTTTCCCGTTGTACTCGTGCTAGGACCCACACAATTAGTGCTTGAATCAGATAAACAGCTACTACAGGTTCTGCATATTCCTGTCTGGAAATCTTGAGCGTATAAAAATCAGCTCTGTGCTGATCATCCGTCAAACAAGCTGAGAGCGCGAAAGCGCAGCTGTCACATTGGTAGCATAAAAGATTAAATGTGCTCTTGCTATTCTTCTCATACAAATATGAGCTCCTGTCAGGTAATCAGAAACCTCTTTTCCTGAAAACTGGGTCAGTACTCGGTATTAGGTTTAGAACAGGAATGGAAATAATTGTTTGCAGTCCTGAGTCCCACAGTCGCTTCCTGAGCTCCATAAGATTAAGCTCATAGGATGCGAGTGGATGCTCACACTACATCCCAGCACTGACTGTCCTCTTGAAATGTTTAACTACCCCTCCATATTTCGCATATTTATTTTTTATAAAAAAAAGAGGGAAACTTGCTTCTCTAAAGTAGCACAGACACAAATCCTGATTACATGTAAACTTCAAACCTTCTTAGATTTCCATTTTTCCTCCTGGGACTGCTTCAGCAGAGATGAAATGCAAAGCTCGGGCAGGGGAATGCCTTTCCATTAGTAAGCAAAAGTTCTTTGTATTCACAGGGGGCAGAAGTGGAAACAGCAGTTTTCAGAATGTTTCTGCAAAGAAAAGTACAATTGTGTTGCAGGCATTGCTTCACAATGTTTTAATGTAATCCTGGGGTAAATCCATTGGTTAGTAATGGGATTAATTGCATGCCTGTCTGAGCAACGGCAAGTGGAGAGGACGTGGAAGTCAGGTGGCAAAAACACTTAGCGGCATGTGGGTGCCCTGGGTAGACAAAAACAATAATTCAGTCAACTAAAGATGAGGACTGTGCATCTATATGAGTTTGAATTTTCCCCACCTATAAACTGGGACCACATTTGTGGTGCATCCCTTCAGTTTCCAGCACAACTGATGACTGCAGAAAACTTCCACCAGGAGTTTGGTGGCATCTCCTTAACAGCTCTACCACGGTACTGATCGTTTTGGGCTGTTTCCTCCCTCCCTTCCGCCAACGCAGTTTGGATGTGTTGAGGTGCAGTACCTCATAGCCATGTAACTGAGCCTCTGCACTGATTCTCAGCCCACACAAGGGCACTGCTGAGCAGCAATGGTGAGGTTGGTCTTATTGCAGTGGTTGTTGACTTAAAACACCTTTGAAGAAAGATGAAGTAGCAGGTGAGAAGGTGAAGATGTTGTCCTTCTTAAGAGNAGAGGAGAGGAGGTGGTTTCTATCCTTCATCTGTAGAGAAGCATGGTTCAGTGGACCTGATTTAAGTAATCTGGGTTCAACCCAACCTCCTTGGAGGACTTTTTATGACCTTAGAAGAACCTCAGCTGTCCTGATCTGCTCTTTCTTTGTGAAANGGGGACAGCAGGACTATGGAACTCATGGGATGAGCATAGAAGTGCCAAGTATCCTACTCAAGCCCCATGGAGTGAGTATGGTGAAGCGCTCCCCTCCCATTTCAGATCAGCTCTCATAGCCATCCTCCTGATTAACATAAACAATTTTACGCTTCCATCCTGTGAGCATCTCAAATGAGCTTTACTGACAATTAATTAAGCCTTGCAGCACCTTCTAAAGTAGACCGGCATTATAATTAGCTGTTCTATTTTTAATTAGGAATAAAATTTGAAATGGAATTTTAGGTATTTCCTCATTAAAATTTTCTTTTCAATAATGTCATTGCTTCATCCGAGTTATATTAAGAGTAAATAGACAAGAGTTGCTTACAACATTAACTCAAGCTTCTCATGGCAAATTTTAAAAGTTTATTAAAAACCTAATATTTTCTATGTCAAAACAAATGATTTTGCTTATGCATTGATTGTCTAACAAGACAGTCTGCGAACAGAACTTCCCAGCTGCTGAAGATATTCATGCTGTTCAAACTTTCCCAGTTTCTGACTGGGAATGGAAACAAACGTTTTTACAAAAGTCCCTGAGAAAGGTAGATCATTCATTTCAAGATCTCATATTTTCATTCAGGAAAGACTGTAACACTTAGACGTCTGAATTTTGAACTTCTGAACCTCTGAATTGTCGTTTTGTTAAAACTTGTGAAGTTCTGATTGAGACTTTCTGAGCTATATTATACCCTATTAATGATCATGCCTACATCTTTTAGAAATGACACAGAAAATGATGATAAAATTGAATATCAAAACAGTCTGTTCCTAAACGTTAAGATAAAACATTTGAATGTTCCTAAAATGCTGTGGTTTTTCCCAATTTTCTTTCAAAGCAAAGTTTAATTTGATGTTGACATTTTTTTGTTAAATATTTCACTTCTGAAGTATTGTCACAATCTGGCAGAAAAAACTGTCTAAAAGATTGTTTTGTTTTGTTTTAAAAACAAACATCGAAAAAACTTAAGATATGTAATCTGATTGTTTTTCCAGCAGTCAGAAGCCCCTTAAACAAACCTTTTCCACTGCTGAGCCTTCTTGCTACTCCTGTTCTGGTTTTGGCAGTGTCAGAGCATGGGCAATCACTGGTGATGTAGAACAACCTGGGGTGAGACTTGAGCAACCTCAGCAGTCTAGGATGGGGCTTTGGTGACCCCGAAAGTCGGCCCTGGCTGATGAAGTGGAAGAAGTTTCCCTAGCTCAGAATGAACTGCATGAAGTCCTTGCGTAGCTTTCAGAACATTACTGTAGGCTAAAAATAACGCTGAGATAGGATCTGGTCTATAAAGTACAGAGCAGATAGAATCTGGAGCATAGGCTAGAAGCCAGAAGTGAATTATCAGGAGTTGGGCCAAGGTGTTTCTTGCAAAAACTCTGCTGAGGAAAGGTCTGGAAGACACTTTCTCCTCTGTTTCTTCTGTAAAAATTGGAGATGCCTTCAAATGATACATGTGGGTTTTTGTAAGAACTGTCACTATGCCCTCGAAAGGAGGTTGAGCTTTCCAGCTTACTGCTGACTTCTTGTGGCTATGTCAGTTTTTCTGTCTCTCCTTTAGACAGAGTAGATAAATCCAAGATGTCTTTAGCAGTATTTTAAAGTGAATTAGATCAAGGACTAATATGATCTGACTTTCTGCTGTGCTCAAACTGCAACTTGTCCTTGAGCTAGTCCCTACAATCACAAAGGCAAAATTTGAGGCCTGAGATGAAACTCCTTTGAACAAAGGAGTGTGGTCGCACCCTGTGAGGCGTTTAATTCGGGCAGTGTCACCTACTGCTTCGAAACTCGTCCGTTCTTAAGCAACGTAAACTCCTATTTGGCTTTTACTTTGTGCATAGGATTTTGGTTATTCCAAAATCTTCGATCATCTTTAGGAATCCATAGGCACTGCTCTAGTAAGATTGAAAGGGAATTTTGCAGGGCTTATCCAGTAATGAGTCCAGAGGCACGACTCCTGGGCCTGAGTTACTAACCAGATAGGTTTGGGGAAAAGTGGCTTTACCACTGGCATTCTCTGTGATGTTGGAGAAAGTCCCTACCTAAGGCTACTGCTCACAGCTTTTGTAAAACTTCATAGCATTTCTGTGTACTGTCGGCAGGTGACTAATTTTCAAATTATTGGCTTAGTTTTCCCTCAGTCCTGTTAGATGTATTCTAAAATAAATTGCAGCACACAGTAATTGCAAACTGAATGCTAGATGAATGCACCTTTGCAGTTTTTTTTTTAATGCAGAAGCTATCTAATCTCAAATTCATACAGATATACCACCTTTGTCTTGTGATATTCCTGAAATCCTTGTCAGAGGCAGACATTGGAAAACATAGACAATGGAATCCTGAGAGCAAAAATTCATAAGATTTCACTTACGATATGGTAAAAATCAAAATGTGCTAGAAAGCTAAATGAGCTACTGAACAAGCTGAACAGTTTAGCAGTGCACAGTACAGTCACTGGTGAGTGATCTGATCTTGCAGAAAAGAGGCCTTGAAATAACACAGAAAAATGGGTTATGATACCCTGAGTTCCCAAAAAGTCTGCTGCTGGAGCTGTGATGTTTCCCTCCAGCAGAGTAACAGCTAAGAAAACCCAAACAAAACAAAACCACCCAAATTATTCATGACTTATGGGCAAGAGGCTACTATTAGGAAGGGAGGCAATACAGTCACTCCAGCAATGAAGTGCACAAGTTACTGGAGAGCAAGAACTAAAGTCAGTGTCTTGCGATCGCTTCCGTACATCGTGACTTGATTTAGCCACTCAATGAAATTAGTGATTTTTAGAGTGTGTTACTATTTATTCTGTGGGAAACATCTTTAGATGGCTGATCAGCTCATAGGCCTGGACTGATGCCCCACATCTCAGGCAAATGCTAATATACTTGTGGCCTTATGGAGTTATTGCTGCAGTTTTCTGGGAAGAGGAAAGGAATTTTCTCTGGAAGCGATGTTCACCCTGTTTTTTTGTTTGAAGATGGATTTTTTACTATTTTAAAATCTTTATTATGCTCTTACCAAGCAAATGGAGAGAAGACAAGGTCTAAGTAGTGCGCCTTCTCTATATGTTTTAACACTGTGAGTCATGTAGAAGAACGTTAATGCAGAAAAACTAATGTAATCTATAGGAAATATACCCTAATATAGAATAGCTGTTTCTTCTATAGGCTTTGTAGATTTTGTTTTACTTTGGGGGGGAAGAAACTAAAAGAAGAGGGAACTGCAAGTTTAACCTAAGCTGTTTGAGCAAAGTATGCATTTGGCTGTCTTTCTGCTGAGTGTAAAAGGACACTATTACAAATATTGAGCTTGTTGATCTTTTTCACACTAAATCCATTGAAGAATCAAAATTAACTACTTCAGCCCTTGTTTTGCAGAGTACAAACTCTTTCCTCTGTCTGAACTTCAGTCTTTGTCTCCTGTATCTAGATCATTCAGGTCTCTATTTTATAATGACTGGACAGAATTATGGACAACTCCAGTCATAGACTCTGCACTTGGTAATGCTTTGATAACACGGGGAATAATTAGTTTCCAGGTACGCATACACACAAGCACTCCTGCATGCACAAACACACACACGCAAATAAAGTAGAAAACAAGCCCTCTGAACTCTGGAGACTCTGCCCCCCACACGGAGAATGAGAGAGGGAAAGCAACCGTTCAGCAATGTTGTTAGTCCTCATGTTCAAGCACCACATTGATCTCTGTCTCTAGAATAAATGCAAAGGTTTAGTGGGTGTTAATCCTTGCAAAATGCGTGGCTTATTAATGATCGCTCCAGCAAAGGTGACCTCTGAAGCCATGAATAATGCTCTAAGTAGAGCCTAAATGGTTCCTATACCTTCACTTGATCTGCATTATTTTCTAATGCCTTTTCGCTTCTGCTACGTGGCAATGGATTGGAAAACTTTGTCCTCTACAGACAGCTGGTTCTGACTGGGGGTGGGAAATGCTCAAATCAATACCTGTAAGCTTATCTATAATGGAACTGGAAGCTCTTTAACCCCAGGGCTGAAATGTCAGGCCCGATTGGAGATAATTGGACAAGGAAATACTAAAAGTATAAGCAAAAATACATACAAAAGCTTTTATTAAAGTTATTTTTGATATGGCTGATAGTGTTATTGAATGTGGTTTCTGTTTTGAAAGCACAGCCAAGCGCAAACGCTGTTGAACAGCCTTCACTATCAAGGCAGTTACAGTATTCTTAGTGATACTTTTTAATGCCCTCAGAATGACTTTCTGGCGAACTCTAGCATGATTTTCTATTCATAGCAATTCGGCGGCTTATCTAGTTTTTGTTTACTTCAGGTTTCTGCATGGAGTCGGGTTTTTTGGTTTTATTTTTGGGGGTTGTTTTGTGTTGATTTTTGGTGTTTTTTTAAAAAAAAAAAACATCATCTGAAAAAACACCTGTTCTGTGTTTTCAGATTTTTTTAGGGTTGTGTTTGTGGTTGTAGCTTCCTGGATGTGAAGTATCAGATAAGTGGGTCACTTGTCACATTGATTTTCCTTAAGGCAGGGAAAACTAGAACAATGGAATCTGAGAATGACAATGAACTTTCATTACTGCACCTCACAATTCTGCGAAACGGTCAGTGGATCGAAGTCCACCGTCTGTCAATGTCTACCTTCTGCGCTATGTGGATGAGCAGACTACAACGACATCACTGGCTGTAAGTATAGGGTACTAGATGTCACATAATGGGTATCAGCTGGAAGTAGTCATTCGGCTGTGAGAGAGAGCTCAGAAAACTAGACTAAAATAGAATAATTCACTAAACCTTTCAATTTACAGAACTTAGTGCACCTATGCACTAAGTTGCTCCTTTCAAGCATAGCTTTCTTTTATCTAATACTTGGCTTGCTGTTCAGAGGTTATGTTTTGCAGAAGTGCTTGCAGATGTTACCTATTCCCTCTGCAGATGCATCTCTTTAGAGAGACATTCTGGTGCAAGGAGAAGGTCATCTCCTGGTGGCACTGCCACTCTCTGGGACCCATGTTTCCCATCATATTCATGAAGTTGCTGCATCTTCTATAACACCAGCTACTACGAAATGTTTTCAATGCATTTATTTTCCCTTGTGTGTTCATGCTTCTACAAGTCCTCAGTGACCCTGGCATCATCATTTTATTTTTGTAGTGAATGCATATTTTTCCCCAGATCTCTGGGAAAAGAAAATGCCAGTAGGTAACGCTCCATGCTGTTCAACAGAGTCTTAGAAAAATCGTTTTGGTGCTTCTAGTAGACCTTCTTAACATTTTTTCATCATACATGTTGTATTTCTTATAGTAGATGTCATTATGACAATGTTTGTAAGACATTTCTGTTCTAATATTGAGCACTGCTCCTTGAATCAATAAAGTAGGGAGAAAGCAGCACAGTTCCTGCCCACGTGCATCAGGACACCCTGCTCTATATCTTCCTCAGCAATTGTTCTGCAGTCCTACTCCTCTTCTGCCTCATATCGCATGGGCATTCCTTACGTCATGCTACAACATCTATTACTACAGTTTAAAAATCAACCCACCTCCCCCCAGAAAAAAACCCAAAGCAAACCAAACAAAAAAAGTCACATCTGATAATATTATTAGTTTGCATTAGGAATCTGAAGGATGGTAATGATGCTTCGATTTCCGGGATTTACAGGCTAAAGCTTGCTGAAGAAGTGAAAATGATCTGTAACAATATGCATGAATTGCAGCAAGGAAGGATCCATCACCAATAAGATCTTCATCCAAGCATCTGCTTACCTGCTCTCCATCTGGAGCACAAGTGCAAGGAAGCAGATAATTGTTGATTACAGAGACACAGGCTGGAGAACGTTAAAAATGAAACAAATGGGGACAATTACATGGATTCATTTGACCAGGTAAATGTCTTAGTATTCTAGTTAATACTAAGATACTAGGAATTAAAATTTGTATATGCTGCATGATAATTACAGTTCCCACACCGATCAATAAAGAGTGGGCTAAAACCAGAAAATGTATTCACTTTTTCTACCTCATTTTTGGATCCTTTGAAGACTTTAGTCTCCCTTCTCAGCACATTTCAACACTGGAAGAAAATACTGGGTGTAAGCTTTAAAATGTATCCATCTTCATCTAAAAGAAGAAAAGAAACTTCTTTTTAAAAAGATGTGTATCGTGGCAGTTCGTATAAACTGCAGCCAGATAGGACTGCACTGTGTCTGCTGTTTGAAAAACATACCACAAAGCCTTCAAGTATTATAGCTCCTTGTGCTACCTCCTTATTATTCTGGTTCCTTCATTTTAAGCTTGGCATTGATGTCAGCGGTATTAGATCAGTGTAAAGGAATAATTTAACCAGCTTTGTATGTTTAGACTGCCAGCCAGTTTCCACAGAGCTCACCAGGCCAGTGTTTGAGCATCTCTAGCTTTAGCACCATGCTATCTAATTGGAAATATACCTTGGACTCTGCTGTTTATAACACTTGCTGTTATATTAGGTCTTCCTTTAGGTAACTAGTATATAAAACCCACTTATTAAAAATGCATACATGAGCATAGTGGATGCAATTTTATAGATCTGGTTTTACTGCAGAAAAGGTAGTAATTCTGGGATCTCAAAAGCTGTAAACCTGTACCTAGGTTTTTACAGTACTGAGTAAGGTTAGCTGAATTAAAACAACATTATTCTGCATCCTTCTTTGGATTATGTTTGAAGACATTTTTCATTTGGATTATTATTTTTTTAATTTCAAATGGAAAACACAAAGTATTCTTTTTTCTGGTTGTAGATAAAATTAATGAGAATAATATAATATTCAGACAGGGATTGTCTGTATAAAGTCACTTGCTAGATGCTTTCTATAGAAATATCTTCATGTTTTGACACACTGATTTCTTGTTTTCTGACAGTGGTATAATTTGCTTTAAGAATTGTTTCAGTCGTTTCCCAAATATTTCTTACGCAGCATTAGATAGAAATAATTGAATTTTGTAAAGTTATACCAACCTTTGTTATGAGGAAGAAGAGATCTCTTTATGTAATCCCATCAGCTTCCTCCTCAAAGATCAGCTTAATTAAAACCACGCTCTCTTACAACAGACCATCGCTTATGATTATAATGAAGTTGTGCAGGTTAGGGTTTGTATCACACATGATAATTTCTTATTGCTGTTGCCTTGCAGAATTGTAACAAGCAGAACTGCAATCAAGGATCAGACAGACTTTGCATTTTAAACCCCTAATATATTTCAGGGGTGCATATAAGCCTGCAAGGATAAATCTTGCAAAGGTGATGGCTTAATGAAAGACAAATCTCAGTTCGGGAAGGGTTTTATTCATTCACAGCCTTCCCAAAATGGTGGGGAAACCTACAGGGTGTTTTCTATGGATGTCAACCAGCACCTTGTTTGCTCCCTGTTTAGAGATGTTTACGGACTCAGCAGGGCAAATACAAATAAACAACAAGTGTTAAAGGGGAAGTACAGAGTGAGATCATTTTTGCTTTGCTGGAGTTCAGATACACTTATAGAGAGAGGTTGAACTATCTGATTTTCATGGACTCCTTAAAATAAGAGTACTTAGCCCATTCTCAAAATATGCTCTTATTCAAATGGTTCCCAGCAGTTGAACACCCCATCACTCTTCCCATAACATCGCGTAAATTCTGTAAATCTTCCTATGGATAGTCCTTTCCACTATCCAAATCTTTATGCATCTTTCAACTGTGCAATGGATTTTATCAGACTATTAAAAATAAATTATGCAGGCTTCGTGCCACACAATCAAATCTCTGCTTGTTAAGCGTTTAGTGCCAGTGATCAAACCCCCTAAATGTCAGAAAGGTTACAGCCAAGCTGTGTTACCTGAATGAAATTTTTATTTGATCGCTTGTCTTGTGGGCAACTGTGCATTTTCACATACAGAACTGTTTCAAGTAAAACAGGTGAAATATTCACTCAGAAATTGTGGTGCTCCTTCTGTAAAACCCTAGTTACAACTGTTGGGCAATACATGTGAGGAAATGAGGGGGATTTGGTCTTTTTATAGGACTTTTTTCTGTTGTAGGGCTTGATTCTAAACCCCTCTTTTTGGTTTGAACCTTGAGCACTGAAATCCAAAGAGATTCATGTCCTTTGATAGTTTGCTTTTAGTCTATATCATTCTGAAAAGTTGTTCCCCAGATTTCTGTGTGATTTCATGACACTTCACGTTTTCAGGGAGCCAGCGCTCCATCTGATCTGCTAAAAAAAATTTTCGACTTCAATATGAAATGACTCTAGAAGGTAGGAGGGGTCTAAGTTAGCTGGTTGCTGTTGCAGCATCACTTCCTCTGTGGATAGAATGTACCCTCAGTAAGTTTGTTGATGACACAAAATTGGGAGCAGTGGTGGATACCCCGGCAGGCTGTGCTGCCATTCAGCAAGACCTAAACAGGCTGGACAGCTGGGCAGAGAGGAACCTGATGAAGTTCAATAAGGGCAAGTGCAGGGTCCTGCACCTGGGGAGGAACAACCCCAGGCATCAGTACAGGCTGGGGCGGACCTGCTGGAGAGCAGCTCTGTGGAAAGGGACTGGGAGTGCTGGTGGACGACAGGGTGACCATGAGCCAGCAGCGTGCCCTGGCTGCCAAGAAGGCCAATGGGATCCTGGGGTGCATTAGGAGGAGTGTGGCCAGCAGGGTGAGGGAGGTTCTCCTCTCCCTCTGCTCTGCCCTGGTGAGGCCCTATCTGCAGTGCTCTGTCCAGTTCTGGGCTCCCCAGTTCGAGACAGATGAGGAGCTACTGGAGAGAGTCCAGCGGAGGGCTATGAGGATGATGAGGGGACTGGAGCATCTGTCCTATGAAGAGAGGTTGAGGGAGCTGGGCTTGTTCAGCCTAAAGAAGAGAAGGCTGCGAGGGGACCTTATAAATGCTTCTAAATATCTGCAGGGTGGGTGTCAGGAGGATGGGGCCAGACTCTTTTCAGTGGTGCCCAGTGACAGGACAAGGGGCAATGGGCACAAACTGAAGCAGAGGAAGTTCCATCTGAACATGAGGAAGAACT
>Ga0065711_1030595_pt1 | contig 32045 bp, 17 predicted proteins | sample Hoacrofraction12_FD_59098 | JGI IMG/M metagenome (GOLD analysis project Ga0065711, IMG submission 59098) | Hoatzin crop microbial communities from Cojedes, Venezuela - Epithelial fraction 12 v2 (version 2) | ecosystem: Host-associated > Birds > Digestive system > Esophagus > Crop | place... | reverse complement strand
GTTTCGCGCCCGGGCAGAGGCGGCGGGGCCTGGCGGAGGCGGTCGGGAGGCCCGGGCGTTGCGGGACTGCGCTGGAGGAGCGGCGGGCCCGGCTGCCACGTTGGTGGGGCTGTGGAGAGCGTCGACTGGGCGTGAGGGACGAGGGGCGGGGGGCTGCCGGCGCGGCGGCACCGGGTGTCGGGTGGGGCTGCAGCGGCCTGGGGCTCTGACCTGGGGAAAAAGTACCTAAACGGGAGAGGGAGGTGCGGGAAAAGCTCGTAAAATCGGGAATGGAGAAGTAACCCGGAGATGGCGCTTTGTAGTATATGTTTTTGTCGTAGAAGCAGGGAGGGTGCGTGGTGTTGTTACAGCTAACGTTTAGCCGTGCTGGTAGTTGTCACGAGTTGTTATGGAAACAAGAAATGACTTAAAAGAGCTGGCGGAGGAAAAGTCCCTCAATTGTTTGTTATATAGAACAGTCTGGATGCGATCGGGAAGGCATCTTTTATTTGATTTATTTTATTTTTATTGGATTAGTGGGTTTTATGGACTTTGATCTGAACCAGTGGTTTCACTTTCGTGTTTTGTGTTAGGGAGATTAGTACGTGATGGTCTTATTCCACAGAGGGATTTGATTGTTCATTCCAGAAGTGGAGAATGTGTTAATTGCTTTTGTTAGGGTAGTGAAATGACAGAGCTTGTAAGGATATTTTTGGAATGTGTCATTTCACTTTTCATAGTGGGAAATGCAGGAGGAAAGCCTGGCTAATGGTTGGGAGGCTGGCTTTGACCTCTGGAGGGTTTATGGTTTTACCACAAACTCCCAGAGTTTAATTACAACTTTGGACAATTAATTCCGAGTTAGTTTTCATGTCTCGCAGCATTGTCTCTCTTGATCTTCTGTCTAGTCAACACAGAGATGGAAGCTCTTGCGGAAGGACGTTCATAGGCAGAGGCTTAATCAGGTGTTGCAGTCAGGTATCGTGCCAGCAGCCAGAGTCGCACCCCAGCTTTCTTCCCTAGTGACGTGTGCAAAGAGTGAGGCGTTTTGGAAGTGCTGGAATTACTTGTACCAGATATTCGCAGTAGACATAGTCATGTGCTAGGGGAGGAGCCCTGATATGTGGTGCACCTGGTCTTCTGTACTGATTCATTGAGGTGGTGTCACTGAGCTGACTGAGTGCTGCTGAACTGCAGAATTGACTGTGACGTGTATGTGCTTTGTATAGGTTAGTTTGATACTGAGGTATTAGTAAGAAGTTGATGAATCCTCATGATTCAGTGCTATTCAAAAGCAGCCACGTAGATTTCTGTTCAAGCTGGTTTAAAGGGGAACTAGCTTGATGAGATCTGTTGCTTGGATAACTGTCTAGGGATAATCTTAAATTTACTATGTTATAATATTTCATATTAAAGTCTGAAAGTAAGGCCTACCACTAAATAGATGGAGTACCTCATTTGCCATTCTTTTTCTGTTTACATTTAAAGAACATTAGTTTTCTTCTGTGGCTGTGTTGTGAAGTCTTATCAGAATGGTTGTCTTAGTTTTGTCTTGGCAGACACTGAGAGAGGCTCAGGATTATTTTAAGTGAACACTTTTTCCAAGGAAGAGAAAGCTCCTGAATGAGAGTGGCTGTAAACGGGTTTTAAACATTTCAAGACATGGTGTCAACTTGCAGACTTTTCGGTGTAGAAGACATTTGCTATTGTTTTTCCTCTGTTTTTCTCTCTATATTGATTGTGTTTCCTGTTTTTGTGTCTTAAGTGGGGAAAAAACATCTATTTGGAATGTAAGTTAGTTGACTGTGATGGGGGCTTGGTGACTGCAAGGGAAAAACATTCAGTTTCACAAAGTTTTGTATTTTATTTGCATGAAATGATTATGTTTGTAATATTTGTCAGAAGACAGCAACAATCACTATTGTTCTATTGTCTGGTTGCAACAGCACCTATCTAACACAGCAAAATGAGTGATACATAAAAGAAAATAAAGGAAAAATTGAAACACATGTTATGAAGGAAGTAGTAAGTGTAGTAGCAATTTTGTTTCCCTGATGTTTTGGCTGAGGACAAACAGTATAAGAAGTTGTCTTACTATTTTTTTGTAGCTAAGCATTGTCTTAAGTGTGAATTGAGGGTAGTCTTTGCATCCCCTAAATGTTGATGATCTGTACCTACTTGTGTATTTGCAAATCTAGTGATTATTGTCTTTAAAACATGCTTATGTTTGAAAACCAGGAAGTGTAGCAGCTTTCTTTTTTCTTTTCTCTTCCAAGCTTTGTGAGTTTCTAATCTGTCATGTATGCTTAAGTTTTCCTTTTTCTGTAAATAGAGGTGTTGGCTAATGCTGTGGTGTTGAAACTAAGTTCACGAGGTTTGTTATGAAATCCTCAGTTAAAAGGTGGCGTACAAGATAGCAATTATAAATCGGACTTTGGAATGGAGATATATTTAAATAGTTTAAAACAAGTTTAAATCACTATCTGTTTTTTTTTTTTCTTCTAGGCTACTGTTTCTCTGAGTCACCTTATCAATGCCTTTCATTCACCAAAAAGCTCCACCACTACCGCCAGCACAGCATCTGTACAGCCTGTCCAGAGGGACACCTCCCCAGAGCATGATCCTCAGAAGAGTGAGGTACTAAAAGTCTTTGGAAAAAGTGGTGGCTTGCTTTTAACTGAGCTACATCTGAACACCAGGAGTTTAAGTGAATTTAATATTTAACTCGTTTTATAAAATAATGTGACTAAACGAACCAAAATGTTAACACATAGAATGTAATTTTTTGACAACTTCATTCAGTGCTTTGGCAGTAAGGATTGTATAGAAGTACAGTATTCCATTGGTAAGAAAAAAAGCTACTACTTGTCTCAGTAGTAATTTACAAATGAGGAAGGGATGTGTTTTCACTTTCAACTTAATGTTTCCTGCTCTAAAGTAACAAAATAACTTTTCTGTTAGTAAGCCCTTTGTTGTGTTTTAGTCTTTTGAGTTCTAGCAAAGTTTGTTTCATTATTGCTTGTGAGAAAACAGACTGTGACTTAAAATATGTTGAAGGGTTTTGAGAGATTAAATAGCATATTTGCATGCTTTCTTATTTTTCTATTAAAATACTTCCATTATCATCAGGTATTTTTTGTTCTTCACACTGAAAATCAAAATATTAGTGTCAGATCTTGCCAATTCTCTTTCAGCTCCTTTCTTACCACCAGTTTTATAGCTAAGAAAACGTTTAGGAGGAAAAACATGGAGTCTCTCACTAACTGCAGAATTTTGGAAATCAGTGTGGATTGTACTAATCAACTCTGTGTTGTGATTTCATTGTTGTGGGGTTTTTTTTTGTAATTCTGTATCTGATTCTGGTGATAAAAATTTCATTGGGAGACCTGGATTGTTGAGTGAAACTAAAAGTGTGTTTCATTTATTCAGTTCTGTATTTGTCTTTCTACTTAGCAGAGAATCTTTGTGCTGCTGCTAAATCTGCGCTATATGCAAAAAGGCTAACCAAGAGAAAGAAGAGGTTGGGGGGGGATTTTGCTGTCTGCTCGCTTGGCTGAAATACAGTGGGTGGATATTGCTATACATCTTTCCCCCTCACACTCTCCATTTGCTGTGTCATAAAGAGTAGAAAGAGTTGGAAAATGACATTTTTTTCTGTACCCGCTGCAATCGGGGAGTGGGAAGGTATTAAGAATACTGAGTTGGGAAGAAAATAAACTTGTCATGTACTGTGACAATGAAAATGTCAGTGTGCGCAAATGGAGAAGTTATCCTGGATTGACAGTAGCAAATATTCTTTCTTTAGTCATGTCCCCTCATTCATTTATCTTCACTTATAAATTTTTTATTTCTGTCTGAACTGTGAAATATAGATGCTGTATTGAGCCAAACAGTTAACTCGGTTATTTGCGATCTTCTCCCCCCCCCCCAGATAATCTTAAGTAAATTTTGAACATTTATTTCTGTTTTGCAGTCTGTACTTAATTTAAGAGACCTGGGATTGTCTGATTTGAAAGGTAACCAGTTCAAAGAGTTGGTGAACAGGTTGCTTCCTGGTTACTGTGCAGAAAACAGAGTCTCTTCGCAGTGGCATACATCGTACATCTCTGCAGAGTCCTTCTTTGAAAATAAGCATGGTATGTTTCAGAGTAAAGTGCTCATGAGAATTGATAAGAGTTAGATTATAAAGGTAAACACACTCTTTAGTTGAATCTCGTGCTGTAGGTAATTCGTAGTTTAAAATAATTTTAATAAAAAGAATATTAATGTTTGTGGGTTTTTTATTGTATACAGCTTGTCTCTAGAGTGGTGCTTTTGAATCTTGTGATTTTTAGAAAATTCAACCCAGATTTTGGAATTGTTTCTTCATACTCAGATTTGAAGTTGGCTGCTATTAAACTTGTCTGAACTCAGCTGTAGTACAAGGGCATTGTCTCTTAATGATGAACCAGAGCTATGAATTTTTTCACCAGTTTGTTTCACCAAATAGAAGAAACTAGATTTTGCTAATCTACTAATGTAACACAATCATGGACATATGCAGTTTAAGTTATTCCTCTGTTGCTTGAAGCAACATTATATGAGGATGTTAATTAGAAAGGAATTCAGGGTGGCAAACTGTTAACAGTCCATGTAGAGTATTTAATTGCTGAAATACTCCAAGAGTGGTTCCTTACAGTTAAAAATGTTTTGTTGGGTTTAGTCTTAAATACGGGAAGCAAGGCCATCGTAGATGCTAAAGAATGTGTTAGAAAAATAAGCAGAAAGTTGTTGTTTGGGATTCTCCCAACCATAATACTGTAGAGGCAGGAAGAACAAAAGAATAATATCTCAGGGCTGCTGTTAGAGAAAAGATATTAAATTGTATTGTGATGTGAGATATAAAAAAAATTAGCCCAGAGGCAGTTTCCTGAATGTGAAGAAAGAAGTTGCAAATGCTTCAAAGCTTTGGTAGATTAACATGGAAGCTCACCAGGCTGGTTGTTTCATTCACAGTTGAAAAGGCAAGGTTATAGGTGGAAAACTGCCACAGGCAAGGAAGATGCTAGATCTTCAAGAACCTGCTTTTGGTGTAGGTGACACTGCATACTATGGATGATTGTTACTGTTGGTATGTGTATGTTGTGCAGATACTTGTGCATAAAGTGAGGAGAGTATTTCTATTTTTTTAAACTAATGTGTTAATAATTATGGTGTATTAAGTTAGCCAGTATGCAGTATTGTAGATCACTGTGGAATATAGAGCATTGTAGAATTAATAGCTAGTATTTTTTCTCTTTCCCATAATTCCTCAGTATTTCAGTTGTTAGCTTGTAATCTCTTACTACAATCATATAACTTAAAAAAATTTAGTAGGAACCTTCAGGGTTCTTTTTTACTGTCTTAGATGTATCTGACTGGTGTAAAATAAATACCTACCTTTTTGTGATTACATTAGCTTCTGAATTACTGTGGAACAGAGCATGTATAGGCGTGGCCGCAGTATTTTCCCCCTCCTTCCCCAGGTCTCAGATGTGTCTTAAACAATGCTTACCTGCTAAATGAGGATGAGTTCTTTTGAGCTTTTAGTAACTAAACAACTGATAAATGACAGTCCTCTTGTCTTGCAGTCTACAGTGTGCTTGAAATAGCATCTGCTAATAACTTTTTCACTGTGATGCTGTTTTATTTCTTCTTGTTTCTGTATTGCATGGGGATTGTACAGTTAAGTAGACTTAGTATAGTTCAAAATATAGTTTTTCATACGTTATGCATAGTCCATTTTAAAATGCCCGTGAGCAACCTGTTCTTTAAAGCCTTTGAAACTGAACAATTGGTTGAATGCTGATCCTTCAGCTTCATGAAAGTCTTTGGATTCCTGTCCAGTCTAGGTAATTTTATTCAGCTCTAGACAGATGTGCAGAGTTTTCCCTTCCAGATGCAGCTTCAAATTCAAGATTCTGGGTACCAATATTTTGTGGAAGTTCTAATTAAAAAAAATTTGGTATATTGTAAAGTGCCTGACTTAGTTAACTTCTTTGTATTAAGCTATCTATGTACTGGTAATGTATTTAATTTGTTTAATTAGAGATGCCTGGAGGACCATACTAAATCAGAATTTAATTAAAGAAAGAAAAAACAACCTATATGAAAAGTAATGTTAGTTGCCATTTAATGTAGGGTGTATTTACACTTTGCTGTATCTTTTCACAGGTTTCGTGGATGTTTTCGGTGCTTTACGCTCATCTTGTTTGTACAGACAGCATCCTAATCCCCTCCAAAATTTCTGTTCAGGTGTTCAGTGTTGGCCAGGTATAAAACAACAAACTAGACTGTTTTTAATTTCTGTAGTATCTTTTTAGTCTGGGAAAGTATTTTTACTTTTGCCTTAGAGGTGTTGCTCAGGAAGTACCAGTAAACTTCCAGGAGGAACTTTATGTTGATATTAACGCTTTAAATCATGAAGTTATTTTTGCATTGGAGTTGTATGTTTTCAGAATTAAGTTAGTAAACATGATGTAACTATAGAATCTTGTACAAAGATGTCAGGATTTGTGGATCACACCCTTAAAAGATGAGCTGAGTACTTGTGGTTTAACCTGGCAGCTGTCAACTGGGACCACTCAGCCTCTCACTCGCTGCTCCTCCCCCAGTGGGATGGGGAGGAGAATCGAAGAAAAATAAAACTTGTGGGTTGAGATAGAGACAGTGTATTAAGACAACAAAGGAAATAATAGTTATAAAGAATATGCAAAGCAAACTATACACAGTCAGTTTTTCTTACTGCCTGATGACTGATTGTGTAGCCAGTCCCTGAGCAGCAATTGCGGAGCCTGTGGATTTCCCGGAGCTCATGTATATTGCAGATTTCGACAACTCACAGAAAAAAGGTTGAACTCACAGGAGGTGGGGGCAGGTGAAGAGAGAGCTCCTGCTTCCCAGCCACGCCCCATTTATAAACTGAGCATAACTTTTATGATGTGGAATATTTCCATTGGCCAGCTTGGGCTAGCTGCCTGGCTGTGCTCCTTCCCAGCTCTTGTACCCCTGCTCATTAGCCGAACATGGGAAACTGCAGAAAGTCCTTGATTTCTTAGCAACAACTAAAAAAAAAATCAGTCTATTATCAATATTCTTCTCATACTAAATCCAAAACACAGCAGCTACTGGGAGGAAAATTAACTTTGTCCCAGCCAAAACCAGGACACTACTTTTGAATCAGTAAATATGTTGAATCTGGTATTGATCCAGATGAACTTTCTAAGATGCTTGGCAACTGATTTAAAATACTCCTGGATGTATGATGGGTAACAGCAGGGCCACATTAGCAAGAGTATAATCAGGAGCTCAGGGAGTTCAGGTGTTGTCCTCTGTTCAGTTCTTCTGAGGCTACATCTGGATATTGTGTCTGGTTTTGTGTCCCATGGTGATGAGAGAGATACTGACAAAATGCAGATAGCTCAGTGATGTGCCACAAGGGAGAGTGCAGATTTTCGAGCATTTAATGTATGGGAGAAGCTGAAGGATCTGGTGTTTTAAAGTTAGCAGAAGAGAAGGCAAGGAGTCATCTAATTGCTGTTTGAGCCATACTAGTTACTCTTCTCTTGTACACCTCAAAAAAGAGGCAACAATTACAAGTGAAAGCAAAGGAAATTCCTGTTGGAAAATTTTCACAGTGAGAATGGCTGAGTTCTGAGACGTTGTCTGCAGAGGTTGTGCTATCTTAATACTCGGAGATTTTCGAAACTGAGCTGGACGAGGTCCAGAGCTCCCTGATCTGCTGTTGAAGTTGGACCTTTTTTGAGCAGGGGTTTGAGTAGATCCCCTCCAAAAGTTCCTTTTGTCTGGTGCTACTCTATGATAACAGAAGCCTCAGTTAAAATTGTATAACTGACTGTTATTGGTGATTATTTTAAAACACAGTAGTGAGAGAAGATAAATATTCTTGGCTTTTGTGATTTATGTGATAAATTCTCCATCACAAGGTTTCTGATGTGATAGAAGATGACTTATAGTGCTATAAGGTCACTGTGTTTAAATGGTCACATTTCTTTGGTCAGTCTGTAAGTTAACAGCACACCTAAGCCATTCAAGATCTCTTCAGGGCACCTTATCAGCTGAGCTTTTAAGCAAAGCTTATTTTAGAGCATGAACCTTCATTCTCATCCTTCTGGATTATCTTCTGAGTGTTTCATGTTTGTCAGCCTGGATTAATTCGGCTATATGTCTCTTCTGTTCCCTGAGACAGTGATAGGGTTGGCCAATTATCTGTAATTCACAACATGAATTCTGGATTATTGTAGCAAAAAATTTGATGGGAAAAATATATTGTGAAACAGTAAGCAGTTTGCTTGCAAGTTTAGATTACAAATGTGATGCATGATCACCTAACTATTAATTCACAGTACTAAAATTTATTGGTTTATTTATGCAGTTTATTACTATTAGATCCAGAAGTGTCTTTCATGCAGTTTTACATTTTTAACTTATTTTGGTCAGGCATCTTAAACAGGTTGCTGTTTGCTATTCTCTTCACTTTCTGCTGTAGATAATTTGGGAAGATTATATTCAGTTCAGACGCAATAGTCTTTTTCATACAGTAGTTTCTACTTTCTTAGGCTTTTTATTTTGTAGTGGTAGTAGTAATGGATAGTTTTTAATTTTTTAATTTATTATTACTATTTTAAGTTTACATACAATCACGGACCTTTAAGACTTTGAGATCAAGAGCAAGACGTCTGCAGTCAACATCTGAACAATTCACAGAAACAAAAAATTCACTTTCTTCAATTTTGAAGGTAAATACGAGTAGCATTATGAAGTTGTTCTTGGGCTTATTCAGATAAGCTCTTTCTCTAGAATGAACATTTACAGTTTACCAGAGGTGTTTTGTTTCACTAGTATGAAAAAAATTCTTAATTCTAAAACTTGAGTTAATGACCATATACTGTTTTTCTTGCTAATACACAGATTTGCTTCGTATATCATCAATATAAAGATTATTTGAATTTTTTAGGGTAGTCTTTTCAGAGTTTTAAACTCTAGAAGTAAAATTCTTCATATTCTGTTTCTGTGGCTTTGTTAAAAATAGCTTGGAGTTGAATGACATTTGTTTAAACAGAAATACAGCTACTTTAACATAGGTACTCTTTGCTTCTATTTGGTTGTACAGAAATCAGGCTCATTAAAGCATTTGATCTTGTTGTGTGTGTAAAATAGCTTTGAACTCTCCCCTTCTTTTAGGCATATGTAGTTAATTTCCTCTGTGGACTAGGTATACCATGATGAAGATAAACCAGAGCTAGCTCCATGCAGTGCTGCTCTTAAATTTGGTAGGGCACGTGAGGTGTATTATTTGACCAAGCTCTATTGAAACTATACTTTCAAAGGTATTTCACATTTGGGAGGAATTTAAGTTGATTTCATGAAGCAAAAAGCTTACGGTAAGAACTCCCACTGAACCCTGTGTACAAAGCTAGCTGTGTACAAATCTGTCTTAGGCTGTGTTTTCTGTTTAGAGCTGGGATCCAGGAGGGCTTTGAACCTGGCCTGTTCAGCAAAAATCAGGGTGCCCTTGCTGGAGCCGTTGTGATTCCACACTAGAACTACTGCCCTGTGTTGTCTAACTAACCCCATAGCACCTCAGTTAGATGCTTTTTAAATTCCTCCCCCACCCTCCCACTAGCCAGGTAGTAAGTTAACTGTGTATCAAAATGCGGTGTATACTAATGCTGCTGTGGAAAATATTTTAGGGCTTTATCCTGAGAAAGCGAAGAATTGATGTTGAAAACTTAGATACGCTGATGAAAACAAAAAACATCCCAGAGGCACACCAGGATGCTTTTAAAACTGGTTTTGCAGAAGGCTTTTTGAAAGCACAGGTATTCCTGCAAAAAACACTTGGTAAGTTGGTGTAGTTTGTGTATCTTGTCTCTGCATTCAGAAAGTAGTTTATTTCAGCCCATTTTAAAACTTTTTTTGTTTGTTTTCTTTTACAGATTCCTTAAGAAGATCACGTTTGCTTTCTTTCTTTCTCTTCGTTCTTTGTTTTTATCTTGCTATGTATTCGTCATTTTTACCTGGGAAAGGCTCCTTTTCTGATGCTGGTTAGTTAACTTTTTTCTCCCATTGTTTCACTTGCGTTGTTTCTTCCAGGAAGTTTAGCACATACTAAATGTGTTTGACATTATTGTTGTTTTAGGATAACATTTCAGTGTACTCATGAAAGAGAAGAGTTATTTACTGCTTTTGGCTACAGCCTTTCAGACAACAGTGTGACGAAATGTTTGTAGAGACAAAAAAGTTGTCTGTTAGTAGATTTTAATTCTTTTGGTGAAATAATTACATGGAACCAAGTAGAGAAGAAGTCAGACTGTTCACCAGTTATGTATTTGTCTTTGGATTTAGATGATGTGTTATCTAGGTCAGCAGTAGGCAAACAGGTTTGATTTTTATTTGTAATCACAGCCTAGTTTATAGCAACTAGGTACTTGCATGGCCAAATTATCATCTTGAGCAATCTTTTGGAAATAGTGGAAAGATCAAAGGCTGAGGTAACATAAATGGAGAATTTCAACTTCATGCTAAGTTGTGACATGGGGTTAGTGTTAGAAAGTTAGGGTATGTGCAGGAGCACTGAGGAAGAACTTCTAGCTTTATGTATCTGCTTTAGGATGCAGGGCTTTCTGTACTACAAGTGAGTAAAAAGCTTTTACATCACTGAATTAAATGCAAATATTTTAAAGTTGTGGGTTTTTTTTTTAATAAATCTTATTCTTGTTGGACACTTGTAAATGGAAACATGCCCTGTTTAAAGTTAGTGGCTTAATGGTATGAATTCAAGTGCAAAGTCCAGTCTTGGAATGAAATGACTTCATCTGTAAATTTGTTGTTCACCATCTGCTGTTTGCTATTAGTACGCTTTCGAACCTCGAGTATCTTTGATGCAGCGGTTGATCCCATCCAGCTGAAAAATGTCACCTTCGAACATGTAAAAGGAGTAAGTTCCAAAGTAAACTCTGTGAGTTCTTGCTTAACTAATACTTGTGATCTTGAAGAATGTCTTAAATCTGTTCAAGAAATTTCTTTTTATGAACTGAAGCCTTCTATATATTGACCACTTCAAGATCGAGGAGGGTTTTAATGACTCTTGTTCTGTTTTATGTCTTTATGGCATTTAATATGTTATAAAGGGTGCACTCTTGACTTGTTGAATCACATTTTTAAAGGGTAGAATAGCAAAAGGTAGGCCATAAGTATCTATGTTAATCTATTTTTTGCAGAGATTGACCAATACAAGAAGATGGTAATGCCATTTGATCATTTCTCTCTTAGTACCGTCTCTTTCGGTTATCTGATACTAGGACAGGACATGTGGCAATTCCCACAAAGAAGTGGACATGTCACTGCTGATGGGATAGCTTTATTTTTTTTCTGTTCAACAGTTCTTTGGCTGTCAGTGGCAAAATGAGGACCTCCCCCTCTCCTTCCCCTTGGACAAATAGACAATCTCTTTTCAACTAATTAGACTAATATCTTGATGTAGATTTTTGGATTGTGTATTTATCTTGTTGGTCAGATCTGGTCTGGAACTGTTTGGTTATTCCTTCAGTATTACTAACTGGAGTGTTGACTGATTATTCCTATGAACAGTTCTAGGAAATAGGGCGAGTTAAACTCATGGACACTTGGTATCCACGCAAATTCTGTAGTATGCTTTTATCTCCTCTTTCTATTGTGTATTTTTGATCAGTACACAATTAGACACTTAGGCTTGTCTAAGTCTCCAAAACTCACTACAAAAAAGATGCAGTATTTTATAATGCTTAGTTACATTTTGTGGCATGTTTTTATTGTGTAGGTTGAAGAAGCTAAACAGGAATTGCAAGAAGTTGTGGAATTCCTGAAAAACCCACATAAATTTACTGTACTAGGAGGTAAACTTCCAAAAGGTAAGAATCATTGCTCAGCAGAAGTGAAAACCATATCTAGCCGTGGGTATCTTTGTAGCTTTGTTCTATACTGAATGACTAATTTACAGCCTGGCTTCTGAGTATTTGTTTCTTTAGTGCGGGAATCAAAAAGATATATAACCAAAATGGGCCTAAATACTACTGTTGTATTTAGTTTGTATTTGAGAAAAATAGTGAAATAATGTTAGACATAGGTAGTGGATTTCCTTGTTTGATTGAAATATTTGAGGAACAAATGAATCTTCGAAGAGAGTTGTGAAACTTCTTTATTGAAGGATACCCTTAAATGATGTACCGGTATCTCCAAGCCCTTCTGGGCAGGGCTGCTCTCAATCCCCTCATCCCCCAGCTTGTATTGATACTGGGGGTTGCCTCAGCCCACGTGCAGGACCTTTCACTTGGCCTTGTTGAACCTCGCGAGGTTCATGCAGGCTCACTTCTCGAGCTTCTCCAGGTCCCTCCGGATGGCATCCTGTCCTTCTGGCATGTCGACCGCACCACTCAGCTTGGTGTCATCTGCAAACTTGCTGAGGATGCACTCGATCTCGCCGTCTATGTCATTGATGAAAATATTAAAACAGCACCGGTCCCAATACGGATCCCTGAGGGACACCACTTGTCACCATTCTCCATCTGGACATCGAGCTGTTGACCACTAACTGTCATCTGGCTGTGACCTTCCAACCAATTCCTTATCCACTGAACAGGCCACCCATCAACTACATATCTCTCCAATTTAGAGAGAAGGATGTTGTGGGGGACTGTGTCGAAGGCTTTACGGAAGTCCAGACAGATCACATCCGTTGCTTTTCCCTTGTCCACTGCTGCAGTCACTCCACCATAGAAAGCCACAAGGTTGGTCAGGCAGGACTTGCCCTTGGTGAAGCCATGCTGGCTGTCTCGAATCAGGATGGTTAAGCTTGATCATAGTAAAAGGCCCCATGAATGTGAAATATGTAAACCTGGTAACTCTGTTTCTTGTTAGTGATCTACACTCTTTAAAGTCAATTACTTGGAGTGATTTAATAATAAAAAAAAGTTCCACTTTCAGAACTGGCTAGGAAAATACTAGTTTGAAGAAGACACTATTGGGGATTCAGCTGCTAAACTTGGCAGTAACTTTGTAGTAGTAACTTTTTTGTTTGTAGTCACTTTAACTTTTCAGACTTCTGTTTTTATTTTCTAGTCTTAAAGTCTTTGTTGTTGTTTCACTGTGGATCAGAGCATATCTAGGTCTATTAAAGGAAGCTTCTTTAGACTGCAAGTAATGAGCAGTATCCGAACTGGGATGTTCACAGCTTTTTGAAGCCAAGTGTAAATTATTTCTTCTAATGCATGTAAGAAACAGTACTTGTATAATAAGACTGTGTGGGTTTGGTGTTTTTGTTGTTGTTTAGGTTTTTTGTTTGTCTTTGTAGGTATTCTGTTAGTTGGACCGCCTGGTACTGGTAAAACTCTTCTTGCACGGGCTGTAGCTGGTGAAGCTGATGTTCCCTTTTATTATGCATCTGGATCTGAGTTTGATGAGATGTTTGTTGGTGTAGGAGCTAGTCGCATCCGAAGCCTGTTTAGTAAGTTAAATATTTGTGGTTTTGAAATCTTTTAACGTGCAAGATTAAGTATTCAGTGTTGTTTACAAGGTTTGATGAGGTACAATTCTGATTAGTGGAAAGTAGTAGTGTATGAGGCTAATAAATAAAACTTAATTGTGTTGGTAAATTTGAGATATCTGAGTATCAGTTAACTGTAGAATCTTATTAGTTGTCAGGTGAAATCATAGAAAAAATTGTAAACGATATTACAGCACTCCCAGAGAGAATAGAAGTAATTTAATTAGAAATGTAATGTCCTATAAACTAAATGGAATATTGTCAATTGTAATTTACTTACTGTCATAAGTAAATTATTGTAAATTTGAGTTAGTGTAAACTTAAGATTAAAAAATAGTGTTAACCTTTTCAATTACTTCCCTCATATTTTTATATTGTCTTTTTTTTGTTCTCTGAATTGGAGCTTTATGGGACCACAGTGCAGCACTGAGCAGAGATTTCCTTTCTAATGTCCTTCAACAGGCCCAGAATAAAGGCCCTTATAATGAAACTTAAAATTAATGTTTAGATTGGTAACTTTCATAGAAGAGGCTTTCTGTTTTAAGTATGCAAATAAATATTATCAAGGGACGGGGGGAATCCAGCTTCTATCTTAAATGGAAAATTGATGGTGTCAGTCGTAGATGATGTAGAAAGTAGTTTGCATCTGTAGAAGAAATGTGACTTGCTTCACATGGAAGGGATACAAAATATAACGTGTTGTACCTTAAAATGTGCATTTCTTTCTGACTACAGAAGTTTAGATAACTGACTTGTACATTAATATCAATGTTACAGGTATGTCTAGCTGTGTGAGATGAATTGCATCCTGGTATGCATGTACCAGTCGATGGTCTTACATTGCTTTTTTTTTTCTGTGTGTTTTTAATACCTGTAAACTTGAGGGTGAGGTCTTCACTGTTAACAAACAAGCAGGTTCTATTAAAATAAGTTAGCATTTAGACCTGTCACACTTCATGTTATTTCTGTTTAATAGGTCAATGTTCTCTACCCAAGCCTATGAAGTAAACTGTTGTAGGGAGTTAAGAAATACAACAAATTTCTTAATCTATTTTACTAGTCATTTCTTGTAGCATGATAAGAATAAGCTGATGTGGAGATGAGCCTTGCTTCTCTTTGTATTGGTTCGTTTAAAAAATATATTTCATTTTTTAAGGCTAAAGTCAAGACACTTCTGGTGATGTCTAATAGAACACGTGATAATCCAGGAGTCAGAGAAGTAGTAGAATCCTGAATTACATGATACACTGTTGGTTCTTTTGTGTGGTTGAAGTGTCCTTCTGCTATTTTTCTTTTGTCAGGGGAGGCAAAAGCAAATGCACCATGTGTTATATTTATTGATGAGTTGGACTCTGTTGGTGGGAAGAGAATTGAATCTCCTATGCATCCCTATTCAAGACAGACCATTAATCAACTTCTTGCTGAAATGGATGGGTAAATATGTGGATTGTGAGGGCATAGAAGGTGCTTGACTGACTGGTATTTTTAATACTTTGGTGAATTTTTCTTCCTTGACAGCTTTGAGGTTTTTTGTAGTTTTTTTGTAATCCTTTTAAGGATATAAGATGCTCTTATGACCACTTTCTAATACTGCCAACAGTACCATTAATGGCCTTACTGTAAAGAATATAGAAGCTTCTGAGTTGTAGTAGTACAATAGCTGCAATTATTTTAAATAATTTCTGAATTTTTTGGGATCAGGGCATGTTTTTAACCAGTTGCTGGGTTAAACGTGGTCATTCTTGGATCACATGTTCTGGTTTGACAGCATGTTTTTTTACTGGCCAGTTGAGAGAATCTGAAATAAGAAATAGTATTTACTGACCAAAAAAAAGGTGCTAATTCTGTCTCCAAAAAACCCCCCAACTTTCTCACTTTTTTTTCCGTACAGGTTTAAACCTAATGAAGGTGTTGTTATTATTGGTGCAACAAACTTCCCTGAAGCGTTAGATAAGTGAGTATAATGCATTGATCACTTCTACAGGGCATGTATTAAAAACCAAACAAAAACAACAGCAAAGTTGCTTGTGATAATCTTCAGGTATTGCAGTGTTATAGCTGGAATTTTTTCCCTGTTAAAAAGCATGTGCATTGATGAGTTTTTGGCATTTAAAAGGTTGTTGAGTTAAATATGGGGAGAAATAAGTAAGATGCTTCTAAGCATCAAAAATTTCTGAGGGTTTTTCTACTTAAATCTAGACTAGCTGCATTCCTTGTTCGCAATGCAAAATTTTCAAATGCAAAAAAATCTTGAAAATGGGCTGGTAGTAAACATTTTTCATGTGTCTTTTTACAGATAAGAGAGACGTATTCTTTGCATCTGTGCACCAGAAACAGTCTATGTAGATGTCTTTAGAAGTATCAGATGCATATTTGTTCTTTATATATGTTAGTAACAGTTCACTGCAGCATTTTGAAGTCAATGTATTAAATTTGTCTTTTCCCTTAGTGCTTTAATACGTCCTGGTCGCTTTGATATGCAAGTTACTGTTCCCAAGCCTGATGTAAGAGGTCGTACAGAAATTCTGAAGTGGTATCTTAACAAAATAAAGTATGATCCATGTAAGTTAATACTTTAATATCTTTTTATGTAACAGTTTTTATACTGGATCAGCCCACTCATGTATTGGTCCTTTATTCCATCAGCAATTGTGGCTTTACCATGTGTCTCAGTAAAGCACAGAATAATTGCCCAGTAGTTACAACACTTCTATTAGGCAGTGTTTCTTTCTAGTCCCACACAGTTCATAGTGTCTTAAGAATTAGGCTTCATTTCTTCTAAAGTTGAAAATTTTTTGTTTAGTGCATTATTTTTTAATAGCACATGATTCTTGTTTATAATACAGTCATTTCTTGAGATGCCTTTGTGATACAAGCTTTTTCAGGAGGGGTGTGGACCCTAATGACAAGTTTGTTTGTTTTTTACCACAGCTGTTGATCCAGAAATAATTGCACGAGGCACAGTAGGATTTTCTGGAGCAGAGCTTGAGAATCTTGTAAATCAAGCAGCCTTAAAGGCAGCTGTTGATGGAAAAGATATGGTAACCATGAAAGAACTAGAATTCTCCAAGGACAAAATTCTAATGGGTAGGATTTTATACAAAAGATATATATGTATGTTACAGTGCACAGGGCTTTTCTTGTGTGATTAAGACCTCTACACAGAGAGAGAGAAGTTCTTATGCTGTTGTTTTATGCTTTGTTTTGTGTTTTCTTTAAAAACAAGTACGTCTTCTGTTAGTTTATTCTGAATAGAACCTTTTCAGACCAGAGAGTAGTATGTAAATTCTAGTATGAAATACATTCTGTAACACTTTATACTTTTTTTTGGTCAAAAATGCTTCATGTTGTACTTGAGCTTGATTTCTTACCCTTCCCCTACTTATTCTTAAAGGAAAGCAGAGAATAAATTACCAGAAACCTGGAACTTCTGTTTAGCTATCTTGTCGTGTGACAACACAAACATCTGAGACACATACACTAAAAATCTGGTTTGCTCATACTTGAGAGAAGAAATGGAATTTTTTCAGATACTCAAACTGCATTTTAAATCTATTCCTTTAAAATCAGCTTGTCTGTAGAGTACATTGAGGTCAATTTTAGACATTAAAATCCTACTTGTAAACATTTTGCACTTAATGAGTGTTAGTTAATTTTGCTTGCATGCTGTTCCTCAGCTACTTTGTGCTCTATTTAAGTATTGTGTGTATTGTAGTGGTCAGCTGTACAAAAAAGTTTATTTAATGTTCCTCTGTTTAAGGACCTGAACGTAGAAGTGTAGAAATTGATGAGAAAAACAAAACCATCACTGCTTATCATGAATCTGGACATGCTATCATTGCATATTATACCAAGGATGCAATGCCGATCAACAAGGCTACAATCATGACACGAGGAACAACACTTGGACATGTGAGTATTTCTGGAATTTTATGTTGATTTAGTGTTGTTGAGGGATTTTTCAACAATGCTGTTTGTTGTAATTATGTTAATGCACATTGTAATATGTTGAAATACTCAGTTATGAGCAATCTCTTGGTAAAGTCACTGGTCATCTTTTCTGTGTGATAGGAAGTGTTATTCCTTCATTTTGAAATAAAATAGCATGTGTTAGTGTAAAGTTCACATATACAAGAAAGGAAATGTAAGTATGTTTGATTCTGCTGCAGTTAAAATAGTACCCAACAGCGAAACTTTGAAGAATGTCTAAAGAACTGGAAAGTAGAAGCGCTGCTCAACTGTACTTTTAACACAAACATCCTTTATCAAATTGTTCTTTGTCCTGTGTGACTTTTTCTAAACCTAATTGGTTACCTGCCTTGTTTCTAACATAGATATCCCTAAGTTTTTTCTGTTCAGCCTTTAGCTGCCAAGCATTTGAACAGAAAAGTATGTTATGTCTGTTTCTGCTGAATTTTATCCAAGTTAATCTGTTCAGTTAAAACCACTGGCCTGAATCCTCCAGGCAAGTTGATTTGTGCTCAGTACAAGTATGGGGAATAAGGAGAAATGGATAGACTGGATTGTTCTGTTCCTTCTGGTGGTAGGTTGAAGTTGCTTAATTTTATGTGGTGCTCATGGCCTGTAGGAGGCAATTTCAGCTGGTAGAATAAGCACCTCCAAGCAAACCTGATGAGTGCGTAGACTAGGAGGAGGCCCAGAGCATTCTGATTGTTGCATAAAAGCCTTTATATCTGCTTTGGATACAAACGAGAATATTATTCAGATTATTTCAGTATTTCTTCTGTTTATTGTTACCTGATTGCAATTCTGAATCTTACAGGTATCTTTGCTCCCAGAAAATGACAGATGGAGTGAAACTAGGTCCCAGTTGCTTGCACAGATGGATGTCTGTATGGGAGGAAGAGTAGCCGAAGAGCTCATATTTGGAAGCGATCACATCACAACAGGTCAGCTGATTGGTGGTTAAAAGAATTTTTGATCAAAGCTTGTGGACTGGCATGTTCAACTTGGTTTCAATACAGTAATTAACATCTGTTTGCTATCTAGGTGCTTCCAGTGATTTCGACAATGCTACTAAAATTGCAAAACTGATGGTGACTAGATTTGGAATGAGTGAGAAGGTAGTATCATCAGTCCTTTGGTACAAAGAAATGTTCTTTTCTGTAACTAAATGCCTATTTGGCTGTCAGTGATCACAGAGACTAAGTAGTTCTGGCAAAAAAGAAAGCAAGCTTTGCGACTGGCCCTGCTGTAGAGAACTCCATTAGAAAACCTGTATTACTTGACAGTTTAAAAATTATCTTCCGAGATCTTCACCTCAAAATTACCTTGAAAGTTACTAATGTCTGCAGAAAATGTTTATAATAAACCCAAACATTTTGGAATTGAGGATAATCTTGGGTTTTGGGGGTGGGGGAGGCATGACAGCATCGAGTTTTCAAGACTTCTAAAGAAACTTCTTTAGTCATCTTTACCCATCAAGTGTTATTAGTCTGGGGATTTTGTTTTGCTTAAATAAGAAAATGCTTAATCAGGATCTGTACAGTGACCTGTTGAAATAGAACTCTGTGATGACATAGTTGATGAATTGGCTTCTGGCTTTGCTTCTGTTGCAAGCACTTCGGCAAACATTTCATTAATGGTTTTATTTGTTTGCACGTAGAAGCAATAGGTGATGAAGCTCTTAGTGTTTTATGTGTATTACTGCAGCAGTGGCAAGATAAAGATTTTTGTTGTTGTTTAGCTTGGTGTTATGACCTATACGGATACGGGGAAAGTTAGCCCTGAAACTCAGTCTGCAATTGAACAGGAAGTAAGAACACTTCTGCGGGTAAGATTCTCTCTCTCTCTCTGCTCTGATGCATTTATTTTGAGAGGAGCTGACCATCAGCTTGATTATTCAGTTTGGTAATGTATACTGGTGAAAATACATAGGTGGATGGAAGTATTAGCAAGTATTTAATGTTGCTGGAAGTTTGCATCTGTGCATATCAAAACCTTTTGGTAATTGTCATGCACAAGTAGTGAGAAAAAAGTTGTTGCTGGTAGGTTCTTTAATATACGCTTTAACACTTCCTCTTACATTTGGTCAGGCTTTGTATTTTGCCTATTCAATTCATAGGAAAAATAGTATGGCTATAAATTGGTTTAGAACAGGTGAATATTTTGTTACTCCCACATTTCATAACTTGCAGCTAAACAATTTTGTGTAGAAACACAGGAATGGCCGTATCAGATCAGAGAGTTGGCTCTTCCAGTATCCTGTCATTCACAGTGATCAGATTCAGATGCTTAGGGAAATTTGTAACATTCGATAATTACAGAACTTCCAAATCACTGTGCTTGTAATCTGAATTAGTTTGGTACAGGCAGGAGAATTATTTCTATCATAACATTTAAACGATTAACACTTTTGTTGTAGCTGTTTTTGAACTGACTTGGTCATGCAAGAACTATCTGCATATGTAGAGATAAAAGTTAAAGGTGAAGCTGGTAATGCTGGCAGTGTGCATCTGCTTGCAGCACCTGGTAGCTTGGTAGGTAGCTTTCAGCTTTCCAAAAGTACATAATACTTAGACAGCTTGATAAACTTTTTAAAACTTTGGTCTTTGAGGAACATTCCTGAAATGCTGTAGCACTGCTCATAATGTAAAATCAAATATATTTAATCAGCAACTTTTCAAATCTAGTAAATCTTTTCTAAGTCGTATGTAAAAATACTGAGGTTTGTCTCAGGATTTTATTTTTAGTCTTCCTTCTGTAAAATGCAAAGCTGGCATGAAGGTTCAGGGTTTTTTGTTTTTCTGTAGTTAATTATGACAGCTAAATTTTAAATCTTCGTGAGACAGAAGTTGTGCTAGCTATGAAATGTAAGGCACAACTTTAAATGTTTGTTTCAAGCTGTTTTTACCTGGAAACAATTTTTAAAGTGGAATCTTGCTGTTGTTCTTGTTCTAAAGCCTTAAAATCTCCTTCCACCTTCAGGACTCATATGAGCGAGCAAAGAACATCCTGAAGACTCATGCAAAAGAACACAAGAATTTAGCAGAAGCTTTATTGAAATACGAGACTTTGGATGCCAAAGAAATCCAAATTGTTCTAGAGGGGAAAAAACTAGAAGTAAGATGATAACTTCTGTGATACAGTAACTGATAATTTGAAGAATGTACATCTAGCAATGCAGTAGTCTTATGCAGCATAGCCTTTCTTCCCTTCCTGATGTGTGTATGGCATTAGTGACACTTTAATATTATTCTGTCTCTTGTGAGCTTCTGTTCCTTATTTGTTTGTTGTGTCTCATCAGAATAAGACACACAAAATAAAGCAAGTTCCTCATCCTCTGCTCCGTGTACTCTTCCCACAAGAAGTTATTCAGAAGGATAAATCTCAGGGTTGAATTCAGCATTTTGGCTTAGTCAAATGTGTTGAAGCTGAGAAGAAAAATGTGCAGATACACTGGTGTGTTTTGGCATAGCTTCCTGGGTCATGCTGCTACACGTGCGTTTGAAGTGATACCCCACAACAAGTGCTATGGAATGTTTTAGGGATAGTGACAGATTGCTTTGTAAAACAGTAGTATGTAGTCTAACTGATGCTCATACTCTGTTTGAAGCTAGGGATCACTTTTAAAGAAGACTTCTTATTTAGAAATGTAACAAAACATCTCTAAGAATGAAGTGGCTACACAGTGCATGCCTATTAAAGAGAGCTGTGGGAGCTCCATGTTAGACAGAAACATTAGTGGTTGTGTTTTCAGTGTTCTTGGGGTTAAAATACACACATGTATGGGTGGGAGAGAAATTTTAATGCAAAACCAGCAGGCTAAACATGTCTGAGTCTCTCTGGACCATGTTTTGGGCAGAAGTGTGGCAGGGATAAGAGAAATACCTGTGACCTCTGATGTGCTGCTGACAAGATTCTTAGATTTTCTTTTATTACTGCAGTAGGTGGATAACAGTGCTTTGATGACAGTGCTTTTACACTGCTGGAGATTCTACAGAACTAGTTTCTTCTAATACTATGTATGGGCGTTTGATAATCCAACAGGTAATTTCTTTAGAGGGCAATGTTGCTCACTAAAGAGTGGTTCAGAAAATGTTCAAAGCATGTGTTGTTTCAAATCACATTCCCAGTTCTGTTCTACGGTGCAAGCAGGGAAATAAGACCTTTTCTTTCAACCCTTACAGAAACCTCTGGAAATTCTAAGATAATAAGAAAAAGTTTTTGAAAACAAAAGAGGTTTCCAATCAAGTGGAAGTGATTGCTAGCAGTTATATGCCAGTATTATTCTGATCTCATGGAACTGGTTTTTAGGAATAACACATCTTGATCATAATCTTTCTGCACAAGTAATTGTAGCGTCTTGGGACGATAAACTTCTGTTGCAGAGAGGGCCTTTATTAGTGCATTGATGTTGAAGGTTACCGTACTTGGTCATTCAAATAGTTGGGCTGGTGCCAATAAATGTGAATGGAAATTGGTAGCTACACTTAAAACTAAAAGTAACATAGTATTTTAGAATTTTCTGAGTGTAATGCTTGATTGTAACCTAGTTTTTTAGTAAGAGCACATGCTTTTTTTTTTTTTTTCCTTTCAAAACCAGGATAACTTTCTATTTCCCTATTTTTGTCAGCTTACTATAGTGACATCCCAGTGCAGTGTGGGAGAACTTCCAAATGTTATAAAACAGTATACCAAATGTCTAGGCTGACTAGTTACAGTTGTACATGTATTTTAGAAATATGCCAACAGAAACAGAAATATATTGCATATTTTGGCATTTGTTTGGAGTAATAAAGGTTAATTTTAATTATGCATATTGGTTTTCCTTTTATTCACTGTAAATTGTTATAAAGTGTAATAACAAGTTCCCTACTATGTAAATTGAGGTGTATAAAACATTTGAACTTGTAAATAAATTTAAGAATGATGGCAAAATTGTACTCTCTCTAATTAGATTTCTAGGGATTGTTCTCCCTAGAAATTCAGACCTTTTTTCAATTGCTGTTTCAGTAGTGGGACTTGGATGGGAACATTTCCAGCTAAATAATATAAATCTGCTTTTAGAAACAAAAGCAAAAAACTTTTCAGTTTTGAAGTCACTAAAATCTGTATTGAATGATCTGGTTTCAGGGGTAAGTCCTTGAGGTCTAACTTACCTCTCTTATTCAAAAGGTTCTTGCTATATGCAAAGAAGAGAGCACAGTCTCAAACATAAAAAAAAAGGTAATATCTCATTGGGTCATGAAAGAAGATTGTTAGAGATTAGCCATCACCTGTAAAAGGTATCATTGCTTTCTGACCAACCTAAAGGCAGAGGTGTTACTGAAGAGTTTACTGTCATCCCTAGATGGTTGCGTGCCTGTGGTATCTGGGGGGTTTCAAAGAAACTTGGCTATTCAGGCATGGGGATTGACCTCTGGTGTTCTCGGGTGCGTGTAGGAGCTGAAACTCCTCTCGGAATCACTGGACAGAGGTAGGAGACTACAAAGGCAGTTTCCAAACATCAGTCAGATGCTGGGTGCTTCGATGAACTGCTGGCTTTTGAAATAGCCCTAAACTGGTCACAAGCATGGTCGCACATAAAATAAGAACTTAAAACTCGGGTGTGGTTCTGAATTTTCTGCATTCCGAAGGCTGACTTATGCTGGAATTCTGCCATCAAGCTTAATACAAAGATGCAACTTCCAGTGAAAGATGTGGCCTGCTCTTTCTGGCTGCTTCCTACTGTGTGATGACCCAAGTCAGCTGAAATGTCACAACAGTCTTCTAAATTGTCATCCCTTAACTGGCTGTGAAAATAGAGCAATCAAGCTCTGCTCTCTTGCCCTGCTCAGAAACCTTTCCTAGAAGCACGTAGAGCTATTTTTCCTTCTAAAACGTGGCCAAAGAACAGGGCAAGAGGTGAGAGCACTCACTGTAAGTAGGCCACTCGCACTGCTTCCCTCAGATTTCCATTCTCTTTTACAAGAGCATGACTCCTGTTCCTTCTGTCTACTATTTATTAAGATGCCTTCCTCTGGTGTTGGCCAACGTGAGTACATCATCTGCTCCTTCAGCAGCTTCATGAGTGCAGAAATGGCTGTATCATTTGCCATAATAAAAGCACTAATGTGGACTTAGAAGCTTTTAATGGGAGAAGTGAGGACTCTGGTGCACGGTGTTGGGTTTTGTTGGTTTTGTTTTGTTTTTCTTAAATCTGGCTTTGTGGTTAGTGCCTGTCCTGGAAATCTGATGCTGCTGGCTATAATACTGAGATGCAGTGATGTACCACACGGGCTGTAGTAGCACAGCGTTTTGACTTCCACCTCAGGAGCAGATATCTTTTAAGACTGATACTAGTTTTCAGTCTTTGAGTACTATTTCAAGAACTGTTCCTCCTCCTATGAGCAAAACTTGCTGTTCAGCTCTGGAGCCCTGTAAGACCTGTATCTTTTTAAAATAAACATTTACCCATTATTACTGAGCTGCTTCCACAGTAGACTGTTCAGCTGCCTTAGTGATGAAATAACACACCCAGATTTGGTTTTGTTGGTTCTTTCCAGGTAGGAAGGTTCCACAGAAAAAACTGGAATGAGAAGGAAACATAACATTCTTTGCAGATAGAAATTTGCAGGAAAGTTCAGGATACGTTTTGCAAAGAATTTCATATAAGAATTCCCAGGCTGTTGTAGGTAGAGGGTGGGGGGTAGGGCAATTGGTGGTGGTGTTTGTTTTATTTTATCTCCACAGAGTAAAAAAAACCTATTGCTCTAGGATGTAGGGATAAAAGTAGGTGTGGAAAGACACATCAGCTGAAGTGCACTTCTGGTTTTATGCACATTTAGTACTTCTTCAAAAAATAGTTTTGTGCCTGATTTCACTTTGCTTTTACAAAGGGATATAGACAGGTCTTAACTGCAGTTGTTACTCTTCAGAGTGTCTCTGAAAAGACAAAGCGCTGGGCTGAGTGACAGCATCAAGGCCAGCAGGCAAGAAATGCAAACCCATGGGAGTTACTCTTCCCTCCCGTGTATGTTGCCTGACCAACCCGTAACATAGTCCCTTAAGCTGGTGCAGTGGTCAGTGTTTGTAATAGTTTTAATACATTCAGTAAACAAGTCACAAAAAAAGGTTTAACAACATTAAAGTGTTAGTCAAGCACACACGAAAATGAGAAATGCCAATCCATTCTGTGTGTTTTCATTTCTTCTTCTGTTACTTTTCTTGCCTGGCTTTTCCAAAGCCTTTGCTTCTCTGTTGTATTTAATTTTTCTGTCCTTCATTTTCTTCATTTCGTATATTCCCTGAAAGTCACTGCATTCTAATCTACATATAATAAATATATAATATTTTACATTTAACTTAGTCACGGACAGTCTTTATCATTTCTAAACCTAAGCTCTAGCTCTTTAGATGTGGTGCTGTGGGGTGATCTGCCAAAGTTTCCAAAAAAGGTTAAAAACACTGGAATAAAAACAAGACCGTGAAGAGCCCCAAACAAAATAACAAGGAACATTATCTTGAAAAAGGTCCTGAAGATGTAGGCTTTTGCTGCAGCCAGGACAACTACCCCCAATATGGTAGAAACTGCACCTTGTAATACCGGGTAACCTAGCAGGGACAGAGCTTCAATTGCCCTTTTATTGGCAGAGGACTCTCCACTTGCAACAAAGGCATAGGAAATATGCGCAGAAAAATCCACTGAAAACCCTATACAAATGACCAGGTTGATCATGGATATGGAATCTAGATTGACATTCCAAAAGCTCATGAAACCAGCAACACCTACGATAACAGAAGCTATAGCAAAAGTCACCCACAAGCAACACAGCGGGTTGGGGATTAGCAGAAGGGAGACGACAAGCATTGCCCCGGCAGCAATGGCAACGTTCTGAATGGTGTTCTGCACTATTACCAGGTACTGGTCGTAGTAGATGAACGCTGGGTGGTACACCATTAATGGAATACTGCACTGCTCGGCTGTCTCTCTCAACTGATTGAGAAGATTCTTCTCATCCACGGCTGAGGTCACATTCACCGTCTGGATGAAGAAACGTGAAGCTTCTATTTTATCCTGAGTCTCATTAATGTCTAACTCAAAACTGGGAACCATTTGGAACAGCATAGGTAAGTTATTAATGAAAAGAGTCTTATTGCTTATATTTATCGAACCATTTTCAGCAAGTTTTGTGTACGTTCTCAGCCATGACTCTGAGAGGTTCTTATCTACATAGGAAATGCCCTCTAAATTCTGCATGCAGTTCTCAATGCCAAGACGAACAGTCTCATTCCAGTAATCTACACTTTCAGTAATGACAACCATGACCCTGGGTCCATATGCTGAGAAGTATTTGTCGTCGTCATCATAGTATGGAATAACATAAGAGTCATCACTTGCCAGATTTCGAAGATCGATGCCTTCCCTGATCTGAGTACATCCATAGATGCTGCCACCCAAATACACTCCGTACAGTAACACCACAAGTAGCTTGATCCATTTATTTGTAAAAAAAGGACCATAATTCTTCTTAAAGAATATGCTCATTGGATGTTCACTTTCTGGCTGTTTGGTTTCTAGCTGAGATGACTGCCTAGAACAGTTGCCTATACAGCAAGTGTTGTACCAGCACGACTTCTCAGCCTGATCCTGATCTACTCCCACAGGCATACAAGTTAGCCAGTGTCGGTTTCCTTCCTCCCTTTTATGATTTAATACAATAATTGCCCCAAAGAAGGTCATGGTATATATATAGCAGAAGACAAAAGCAGTGCCGGTGTAGAGGCAAAATGATCTCACGGATGGAAAAGCAGTCCAGGTGCCAATGAAGAAGGCCAAAACGTCTGTGAGAGTGGTGATGGTCACAGAAAGTGCTGCTTCTGCGTATGTCTCAGCCAACCGAGATATAACATCAGATTTCTGTTTTTTTCTTGAACTTTGTTCCCAGGCAGCGATCACGATGAACATGTCATCAACACCAACTCCTACAGGAGAAAAAGTTAATGCTGCATTGCAAATGGCAGCTCCCACTAACACCCAACAAAAGTACAAAATGAATCGCATTTAAGTCCACATAAAACTTTCAAAAAGGAAGTAAGCCTATTAGCATTGCTTTAGTGCTGATGCAAGTTAAACAGATCCTTCATGTGTAGCTGAATTTAGTACATTTCAGAAACTCCTGGTGACCTGAGAGGTTGTTGATCCCTCACCTTACTGTGCTGAAGGACTGAGCGCACCTAGTCCATCTCTGACAAGTGTGTTCTATCTGCTGTTCAGGTGTCCAGTGATTACAGAGATTTAAATACATCGCTTATTCTGATGCTCAACTATCCTTATCACTAGAAGTGTCCCCCACTATCTCTAGAATCTCTTCATCACTGCAGCAGATTAGACCAATGCTTTCTTGCTTTGCTCTGTGTTCAGCAGATGGGGAGAGCAGTTGCTATCACATGGGAGAACAGTGGTCCCAGGTCTCCAGTGGCTTGCTTTTTTATGCTCTTTGCTCTCCACTTACCTTCTCTCCAATTTATCTTTGAGCATTCATTCATGACTTATTGTTCATTTATCTTCACATTTATACAGATGCAACCACATACATTACCCAGCAGAGTCCTGGGAAACCCCACCAGGAAGACTGGGTGCTGAGCTGGAGTTTTTGCTAAGACACAGGAGTAAGCAAGATGCAGTTCGAAAAGGAAGAGCCAATGTGCTTCTCTCAGTTCCGCAAAGTTTCTCGAGACTTTAATCACAGACCTTCCAGTATTTTGCCAATGTTACTGTATCAAGAGCTCTTCTGCTCCTTGAAAATTAATCACACAAAAAAGGGAAGCAAGACCACACAAACAGAGGAGCAAGCACAGATGATACAGCTAAGCATAAAAGAACAGATGAAATCACAATCTGCTGCCTGAACAATCAATTGCCAGTAAACATCAAAGATGAATTATTTGTAAAACTGGGTAGATGTCTTGATCAAAGGCATTCAGGGAAAGCAGTAGTACAGTGCTAGTCAATGTTTTAATTGAGAAAACAGAAAATACATTTAAATTCCCAATGACATCTGGGAAAAGTTCCAAGCACTTCAAGGGGTACAATCAATTCAGAAGTTTGATAAACCGGATAAATAAACTGGAGAAATACTACTTTAATTGCTTTCAGAATTACAGTAAGTCAATGAAAATGAACAAAGCATTCCAGAAACAAACACGTGAACAAAAAAGGACTGCACAAATATAAAATGGAGAATAACTGGTTAAGTGGCAGTGGGTGGAGTGAGGAAGGACAGGAAACGGAGAGACAGATGACAAACAGGTAAGAAAAGAGCATGATGTGCAACAGATGGATGGAGTCCATTAGCAGGAAAGACATACGGATAGCTGCGGGTCAAAGAACACAGGCACATTACTGGCAGGTGGATGAAAGAGCTTTTACCTTTGGCTGTCTTCTCTGAACCTCTCCCAGAAACTGCATTTTGCATAGCAGGTACAGCTGAACATAATGGCTGATACAGTTACATAAACTAAACTTGCAACTACCCTATTATGTCTGCCTTTAAAAATACAGCAAATCAGAAGCTGCTCTAAGTGAAGTTCAGCCATCCCTACCAAGCAAGATAGTGTCCAGAAAAAAGGTGGACCAGACCACGGCTGTATCATCTCTTTGACATTAATCTGCTTGTGTACTGGAACATTCAACACTATGGAAGACAGCAGGACAACAGTCCTCTAATTGATAAACGACTGTTAAAAAATAGTAATAAATAGTAATAAAGTCAACTATCTTCCATGTTGAGATAATTACCTACTAGGAACAGTTTCCTGTTTAATTCTCAAGAAGTTCTTAAAAACATTTGCCAGGTGTGGTTTAGTTAGATCCTGCCTTGCAGCACGGAGGGTGACCTTGTGAGGCTCCCTGCAGGCCCCACCTTCTACGATTTTGATGAGATGGTTTTCTTCAGAAAGCCACTTCTAGCATACTGGGATCAAGTAGCAATCTCAAGTGCTCAGCCCTCCCACTCATGCCTGTTCCTTGTAACTGTGAAGCGAAGTTTGAAAACGTTACCTGACCATAAAACCAACCAACCATGTAAACCCACAAACCAAAAAAAGAAAACACACAGAATTGTTATTCTAGAAAACACTATGACTTTTAAATGCTTGTGACTGGCTCTTAGATCTCACAAGATTGGCCAGAAACCAGGAAGAAGACAAGCAGCAAGTCAAAAGGTAACACTGGATGGTGGCAAAGGAAGCTGGCAGGGAGCATGGCCAGGACAGCTGACTCTGACCAAGGGGATATTCCACACCATATGGCGTCATGTTCAGTGTATAAACTGGGGGTGGGGGTGGCCACCGCTGCTCGGGGACGCCTGGGCATCGTTCAGCAGGTGGCGAGCAATTGCATTCTGCATCGCTTGCTTGTATATTCTATTATTATTATTCTTTCCTCCTTTGCTGTCCTGTTAAACTGTCTTTATCCCAACCCATGAGTTTTACTTCTTTTTCCTCCATTCTCCTCCACATCCCACTGGGGTGGGGGGGTGAGCAAGTGGCTGTGTAGTGCTTCGTTGCTGGCTGGGGTCAAACCATGACAATGCCATAGCAGTGGGACTACAGCAGGCATCATTTTTTGGGAAAAGCTGCCCTGCTGCCAGAACCCAGCTCTAGTCCCAGTGTGGGTACGCTGGGCTGAGCCGCTCACGTGCCTGCAGGAGCTCAGAGGAGGCTGCACCTCCACATGTCCCCTCCCCGCAGAACAGCACTGTGTATGGTCTGATACTCGCATCAGACTAACACCGTCAGGTTGCTTTAACTCCGCTTTAGTCTTCGTATCTCAATTCGACTCGCTTTTTCTACTTACCTAGAATAAGAAATGGTGCATTTGCTACAGTGACCACAAACGGCACTCCACAGATGAGCATCAATCCAAAGCTGCTTAATACAGCTAAACCAGCAGAAAGCACTCCGCAGCATGCAAGCCAGACGTTATTTCTTATACAGCTCAGTCTGAAAATATTTTAAGGAATATCTTGGTTACATGTCAAATATGTCGCCAAGGTGTTTGGCAGACAAGTGCACAGATACCGACAATACCCTGTCTGCGAAAGAGCTCCTGGGGGTGAGTACTGGGTAAGATTAATTTACACAGGAGGTGACAAATGCATTATTGCTGCTGGCCAGTTACATACATTAGAGTAAAGATGTGTACTGATCTTTGCATCAATAATAAAAGAGCTGGCAAAATTAGGATACGTAAGCTGTACTAGTGAGAGGCTAGATTTACGGGGACCCAAAAATTGCTGAATTTTTAGAAGCTCTTTCCTTTTACAGAGGTTCTTGGTGTAGCATATCAGTGTAGCACAGAAGCATCTCTCAGGCGGTGAGCGCTGTGTAGAGAAGCCTTCTCAGCAGACACATCGGCTTCCACCCATTTGCCAAGATGCCCCGGAGGGCCAGCTCAAGGATTCCCAGTGAAAGGCTCCCACTGGGAGCCTTCATCTGTGCTGCTGTTGACAGCACCACACTGAGGGGGTAGAGAGCTGCCTCTTGCCTGATTAGTAACCATTTCCAGACTGAAGACCACATCCGAACGTTAAGGGAACCTCTTGCTTCCAAGGCAAGAAGCGTGTGTTGCTGGAATGGCCCTTGCTCTGCACTCAGAAATGACTGGACGTGAGACAGCTGATATCCAGAAACTGTGTAGCCCAATGGGCATGATGCTTGATGCAAGCATTAAACCAATAAGCCCACCCTCCGAGTAGAACTTTATTTCTCAAGCACACCAAACACACACGCTGCCGTACAGCTATCAAATATACAATGGTTCACCTTCCACCAGCACAACGAAAGGGCAGGGTAAGTTCTTTGTGGACAGCAGGTAAAGCTCTAGCAAGCAGAATACCGAAAGCTGTACCAGACTTGCAGTAACCTACGAAGCTAGTGCTCATTCATCTGTACCTTAACTGAGCAGGTGGCAGAAAAAAAAGGTGCAAATGCATCTTAACATGGTATACCCCCTCCTCCCTCCCCTGCTTCCTTCCCCTTTTTTACTGATCTTTACGAAGGATTAGTATCTTTTAGGCAGGATGAAGACAGAAGCTACAAATGAAGCAAAAAACTAGTAGAATAACCTTAGCAATAGCACAAGTTATTCCTTCCCTCCTGCCGAATGATTACTTTTCTGTTTGACTTTTATGCATCTTTTCAGTGAATGTCTCCACTGGATATGCCAAAGCTGAGCTGCTAAGTTTTACACAACAGAAGAGCTTGTGCAGAATTCTGCTGCTGCCGGGCTGGCTAGATCCTGCTTCTGGCCCCCTTGCCACACAGGGTGAAGTAGAACCCTTTCATCATTAAAAGCGTTTTACTTTAGCATAGTGTTTTTCAGTGCCAAAGCTACAGCATCTCACACCTCTTTAAATGATGAAGATTAGGGGGTTGTTTCAGTTGTTTCAATAGTTCCAAAACCATCAGCTGCAAAAAGGATTCTTATGAGGCAGGGACTACAGAAAAGACTGATGGCTTCAGAGAACAGATGAATGGATACTGGCATTCCAGCTGTGCGGGTCTGAACTGAATGCTCATTCAGGTGTTTTTTCGGGTACTTATTGTGAGCCCCATTTAAGCCATTTCCAACAAGCACAAGTAGGAGCGAATCAGCAAACAAATACATGTTGGCTGTTACTACACGAAGTCTGCAGCTTCAAGAATGACTTCACTTTACAAGAGCAGAAACCAATTTAGGCAAGGCAAAGAAGAGCGGAGGTCGCTCCTCATTGATCTACAGCTTAGAAGACATTTTACCTCAGGCAAGAGATGATCGAAAAGGTTATTGTCAAGAAGTACGTTACGGAGAAAAGCGGGATCACGCTCTTGGTATTTCCTTCAAACTCCTGTTGTCTGGACAGCGAGGTGAAGTAACTCACCTGCAGTTAAAACAAAAGGGAAAGAAAATATGAAGCACTTCTGCTTGTTTTCTTGCTCTTCATACACATGGACAGGCAATGCTAAACATCACATCGGCACGAACGCATTCCCGCGGCCCTCGCAGCCCCCAGGAGCGCGGCCTGCAGCGAGCAAAGGCCAAGGTCGGCGCGTTGCGTGACCAGAGCGCAGCGGACGACCCTGGAAGCTCTGCCCGCACACCGCCGCCGAGCCCGCGGGCCGGCCCCCGCCTTCGCCCTCCACCGCCTCCGCTCAGGTGACGGGGCGGCCCCGGCACGGCTGCCCCCGCCGCCGCGTTACCTGAACCGACGCCAGTTCCAGCTCGGCCAGCTTCGACGGGAAGTCCCGCAGGAAGCCTTCCAGCCACTCCCGGCTGCCCGCCGCCGCGGAGCCGTCCTCCCGCAGGTAATACACCAGCTTCAGGGCCTCCGCCGAGCGCACCCGCCCGCCGCCCTCCGTCCGCACGCCGCCCAGCGCGGCCCCCAGGAAGCCGCCGGCGCCCCAGACGGGGAAGGTGAGGTTCTCCAGCGCGGCCGCCGCCGCCTCGTCCAGCAGCAGCGGCAGCAGCGGGTTGGCGCTGGCGCAGGCGCCGTCGGTGCGGGCGCAGAGCCCCTCGTAG
>Ga0065711_1030594_pt1 | contig 32047 bp, 19 predicted proteins | sample Hoacrofraction12_FD_59098 | JGI IMG/M metagenome (GOLD analysis project Ga0065711, IMG submission 59098) | Hoatzin crop microbial communities from Cojedes, Venezuela - Epithelial fraction 12 v2 (version 2) | ecosystem: Host-associated > Birds > Digestive system > Esophagus > Crop | place... | reverse complement strand
GGGGGGGGGGGGATATGCTGTGATTTTATGCTCTTCGAGAAACTCTAATTCCTGCTGTGACTCAGCAGTTCTGCCTTAATTGTGAAGCCTCTATTCACTGCCATAATAAAGATCAGCCTCGAACTCACTCCTTGAGGATCTGAGAATTGGTGCAATTACTTTGTCTTTTAGTTTGTAGAGTGATCACACTGAAATGTTTAAACAAAGAATATTATTACCACAAAAGACAAAATCATTTCTGCTCTAACTGTGAATGTTTCTATAGATTCTTTTCTCTCTACCACTGTTCAGCAACAGAAGATTTAAAGTGTAGATTTTTTCCCTGTGTGTATTGACATCATCCCATCAAATTCCGTCAAACTACCTTCAAAACTCAGTTTAGCTTCAAAGAAACACATCCTTATAAATAGGCATTCATGTATCACTTCCCTCATCCAATTTGTATTTTACTGTTTTCAGACACACGTTACTCTTACTGTGCAATACAAAATACAGAAACATAGAGTGGCGTTTAATTTTGCTCATCATCTGTCTCTTTAAATGTCATCCTGAGAACACAGTTGTTTAACAAAAGACAAAATATTTAAACCTAGATGCAGGAGAGTGCACAACTTCTATAAGATGAACCACTAGTGGAAATCAAATCGAAAATTCAATGTGAAGGACAGCAGGAGTTGATAGGTGGCAGGGGGATATGACAAAGCAAGTAAGAAATTAAAAGCTTTGGAGTCACAGGGAAGAATTAATTAAAGGTATGCACTGGATTGCTGTGGTACAAATCAGTGTTCCAGATACAGCACACTGCTATGCAGTATGTAGTCTATACTACTGTGATTTGTCCTTTTATATAATTCCATACCTCACTTCCTTTTCTCCAAAAGGAACATGGCCAATGGCCACAAGGAAATGTTACTTCAGCAGCTGCCTCTTGCCTGCAACTATAAACCAAACAGGATCTGCCTCTCCCTACCCCTTCACTCTCCTGATAGCACCTCACCTCCTTCCTTTCCTACTGCAAGTCCCAGTTTGCTCTGTTCAGAGCACTCATGCTACCCCAGGGTCTGCAGAGCAGAGTGGGCTCTGCAGCAGACCCTGCAGAGAGGACCCTCAGGCTGCTCCGTCACGACTGAAGAGTCACAGAGCACCAGCAGCCGCTTCACAGTTAGGTGTGAGGATAGCACCTCTGCCGCTCACTGCTCAGGACCTGAATCACGTGCACCTTGCCTCAATAGGACCCCTCAGACCCCTCTGGGTTTTAGGAAGGAGTCTTCAAAATGGCTCGCCATTTTCCCAGTCTGTGTGAAGCATCCTTTCACAGGAAAAAGGAGAGAGGTAAAAACTTCTTTTCCACATTGATTTACCACAGATGGAGGCATAGACACAGACATACGTAGACACAGACGGACAGATAGATGTAGATTAGATATAGATATAGATATATAGATACAGAAGTGGAAGGAGAAAAGTTAAGGCAAGGATTTGCATCAGCTACAGCTTTTTCAGCACCCAGGCAGGACTAGCTGTGAATGAAATAGCACTTTGGACGGATGAGAGCATGATTCAACCCCAAACTGTTACTAGAGTGTTATTATTGCTGCAAATGTTAATATGTAATCTAAAGAGATTTTTTCAATCAGCTAGATCTAGAGAAAATATATTTTTGTTCAGAATCTTTCTAGATAATTGAAATGCAGCTTTATACCTTACTGAGCTAACTGTATTCCTACTCTCCTCATTACAGGATACAGCTGGTTTGCTCATTACTGTGCAAAAAGGAACTGTGTTATTGTACCAGACAGTAACCTGAGGCTATCTGCAATCATCATTTCCATTTTTCTCTTGCTTTAATGAATGCTTCGCCATTACTGCTTCTACTACAAGTGCAGTAGCTTTCCTCACCATTGAATTATATCAGTTGTAATTGCAGAAGGAATGACTGAGATTTTTCAGAAAGCTGGAAGAAAATTTTTCAGTTGAAATTATTTCTTATCGAAAATACCAGTTGTTGGGGTTTTTTTACTTGGAAATTTTTTGAGGAAACATGCAACACCAGCAATGTATCATTTTGAACATCATATTCAAATGTTTCATTTAGATATGGAACAATACTTTGATTTTGTTCTGACTTTTAAATTGTATATTAGGATTGTAATTTTGATATTAAAGCTACAAATTGTGTTCAGTGAGTTATATACTATTACTTACTATACCTGAATTATTAAAATGTAATATACAATAGTGTTTCAACATGGTCAATTTAAAATGTATTAACAACGGAATTAATGTCACATGAACTTAATGCTATCAAAATGAAACACTTCAGTGATTTTGAAGCAAACTTTTGTTCATGGGGAAACATGAATATTTTAGGTTGTATTTCTGATTCAAATGAAAACCAGTTTTGAAATACTGAAATTTCCGCTGGGGATAGAAATTCTGTTTTCTGACCCATTCTTGCTGTCAAACGTATTAGCCCTTTGAGAATCATGGTTACAGACATACACACCTATATGCATTTACAGATACGGAAAAGAGATACTATGATTCAATGTATTAATAGTAGGTATAGAAATCCTGAATACCATAATTGTAGTTCTGCTTTCCTATTGATTTACCACACAGCTGTCTATAAACTCATTACTTGCCTGTTTCATTTCAGATCTGTGTTAAAGACATAAGGATTCACAGTTCTTACTAAGTTGTTGTGGTAAGTATTATACTGATTGTAAACAAGGGCCTATCTCTTACCTCACATCTGCTAGAATAAATGACTCCTGTATCAGCACGTGCAGTTTCCATACCTTGGTCCTCTAACACAACATATTTAGAGGAATGCTATGCAAAGTAACAGAAAATCATGCAATTGTTTCTTTTAGTCCAATATCCTCACTTGTTTAATACCAGATATGTCACATTAATATGCAATAAAACAGCAATTGTTAAAAGGCATGTAGTAACACAAATTTTTCCCTAATGCCATTCACTTAGGGTCTGGCTTATACCATGAGGCAGATGAGTTTATATCCCTTCCAAATATTTTAATAAAATTGTATCCAAAATGACAGTGAATATTTTTATTATCCATATAAATGACCCATCACTTCTTAAATTCTGTTAAGCTTTTGGCCTCAATGACATCCTGTGGCCATGTGCTACAGAAGTTAAGCTATGTGAAAAAATGTTTACTTTTACTCATGTTAATTATGTTATCTTTCAACTCCTTCAAATTCCTCTGGGTTTTTTTAGATATAAAAAGGAGATGGCTTGATTGACCCCTTCATGCCAGTAACACTTTCAGTTCCTCTTCTGTGTTCTCTCTTCTGCAGAGCAGGTTTGGAAAAAAATCTGAAAGCTTCTGAACCCTAAATTTTTCTAGAATGAAACCTGAGCAGTATATTTCCAAAGTTTGGAGATGTCTCATATATTTCCAACCCCCCTCCACTTCTGGTTTCCATTTGGAAGAAGAATTGTTGAAATACCATGAGGACGGCTGTTTTCACTGCCATGACAGGAAGCAGAAGTGTTGGAAATGTCACGAGAAAGCCTGTTCTTACAAGATTTCCAGCCCAACAGAGCGGTCTCAAGAAGTTATTTTGCATAGTTCAGATGCAGTTCAGATAAACATCTAAACTGAATACTTACACAAGCTGAACCTGATCTCTGAAAGTTCTCAGGTTTGTCTGTTGCAGACACTGACACGGTGTAGAATCTAAACAAAACAAACCAATATGCCAACTGGCATAGAAGTATTGCTCCTCCTGCCCTCTACTCCTGTATTTATTCTTCCTTCATATGATTCTTCATCAGAAATGAGTCCAAAGCGACCACAGGTGGTGTTCTGATATACAGAGGATGTCTAGTGAGACTCGAGCTCTCAGGCTCTCACTATCAGTGCCCTGAGTGGTCTCACACGGGAAATCAGATTTCCTCAGGAAGCTCTGTTTCCATATCCCTGTCTGCTCTCTCCTGACTGAGCCCACCAAATTTTTGTTACTGGGAAGCACACAGAAACCATTTGCCTGAATCTCTGTGGTCCTGACAAATATGAGAAGGGCGGGAGAGGAAAAAAGTGAGGAATGAGAGTACACTTGCTGGCCACAATAGCCAGCAAGAGGGGAGAAGCGCAACAACTCGGTCTTTCTCAGCAGGAAGACACAGGAGCAGCAGGTGCTAAAATTTTTCATTCATTGGCCTGGTCATGCAGCTGTGCCACCACACGTTGTCCCTTAGCTAGGACCCAACAGACAGTGATGTGTTAGTTACATATGGTTTCCAGACCATTATGCACACCCCCATTACTCCTTTTCATAGTGCTGCGGTGGGCTGTCACCACCAGAAGAAGATATCCCCTCAGTATACACGCAACAGAAAGTGATGCATTAGCTCTTAATAAACACTCCTGTTTTCCTGCATACTGAGTGGACTTTTTCTCCTGGTGGTAATAGCCCACCACTGATGAGGAAGTTCCAGGAGAAGGAATAATGGAAGAGTGTATAAGACAACTCTGGAAATTACATGTAACTACCAAGTAAAGAACTAAACTACGAGAATCTCTTCAGCTGGGGACGTTGCCAACCCAAAATGGAGTGTTAAAACTCCGGAACAGTTGCTGTGCAGACAAGGAAAGGCACACTGAGCACTTCCTCTGTTTGTGCAAGAGGGAGCCTGGAGAGAGGTCCTCTCATTTTTCTCCACTCTCAGTGCTGTTTTTTAAGCTCAACTAAGGACACTGGAGCAAAGTCTCATCATCAGGGACCTAGTCCCCAATGCATTGGCAATTTTCCAGTGGCTGAACAGGGCTCCCCGTATAACTGGTGTATCTGCATAGAAGAATCCATGTTTGAAGGGCTCTGTGGTTTCTCCAGATGTGTCTTGACATTTGTATTTCCCATAGATCTATGGTCAGATGTCTGACTTTAAGCATATATCTCCTTGGGATTCAAACTCTAATAATGACGGACAAGCAGGTTTATATAAAAGAAGAATCAGCACAGGCCCTAGCATAAAACTTGAATTGAACTGTGTTTGGGGTTAAAAAATGTTCTCAACTTAGTTTCTCTTTTAAGTTGTTTACATGTGTATGTCCTCTGCTGTTCTTCATCCCAGTTTAGACAAAACACAGATATACTGATTTACCATGAGAAAGACTGTTCTTATGCCATTTCTAGCACAGATGGAATTATGAAGTACTAGAGATCTCACCAAGGAAGAACTTCTCAAGAGCTCCTACTTATGATTTACTTAAGTGCTCATGTTTTCTTGAACTCCATTAAAGTCCGCAGTGGAAGCAGAATCAACTCATGAACTTTTTCCAGTGGGTCAGGGCTTTCAAGTATTTATCACTCATAATATATTTCTAACCTTAGTAAAAAAGGCTCTAATTGACTTTGATGAAACTAAACATGGTGAGTCAGGCCTTCACAGAGGTAAAGGTTGAATGCATGTAGGTTTGTGTGTATACATGTAAAGATGCCTTAGAGCTCAGTAAGACAATCCCACAGATCCATGGTAAGACCCACAGACAGTCACAAAGGGCTAAAATGTAGCTGAAAACAAGGCAGGTTATGGATATATTTACTGCCTTTCTTCTGTCTTTCTCTGGCCATCTGGTAATATGGAAAGAAAGTGGTAGAAGTTAATTACTCAAGCCAGGGGTACTTGAAAGGGTACTTTGTTAATTTTATGCAAAGATGTCACACTTTTGAATAGCCTGTACATTTCAACTCATATGAAAAGCTAGCAGTTAAAATGGTTTTGTTTCTTGAGAGTTAAAAACAGTCTGAACTATAATATCGCATTGTATTCAACTACTAAGATCTTGGGTTTTGTTTTTTTTCATTTCATTAGAAGAATCAAGATGATGCAGTCCACGTGGAATGCAAACCATGCCACTGAATGGCAAATTGTATGGAAATATGCCTTTCATCTTAATTATAGGCTGGACAGGGGAATGCACTATATTCTCTCATACATATGAGCCGAAGGAAACTTTCCCAGGGTATTTTTCTTTTACATTTCTGACTCTTATTTGGTTGAAAACTTATCAACTCATGTGATTCCGAGCTGTCTGACTTTCCATGATAAGGCTGAAAGTATGTAGGAAATGTTTTCACAGCAATGCCAGAAAAGGTCTAACATGGAACTGGGATATTGAAGTCACAGATTGCTATTTCTTCATAACCCTTTAAATCACTGTCTCTTGACTGAAATGGTGGCTTTATTTTCAGATAGCAGGTAATTCTAGAAAAATCTTCCTTTCTAACTGAATGCTTCATATCTCGTCTTCGTGTTTCTTCCCTCATACATTATACATTTTGCTTATGCTGGGTTGTTTTGTTTTGAAGGAAAAACAAAGCATGGGCTTTTAGCTTCTGAGCAAGAGCCAAATCCCACTCAAAAGAAGTGTACATTTAGTTCTGAGATCAGCTGCCTCACTTCAAGGTGCCCTGAGGAATAGGGTTCACTACTCTTTTATCTGAGAAGATTTCTGTTTTGTTCCACTGTTATTCTCTTTACAGACACAACTTGGTAAGATCTAATATAACTGTAAACTGTTACAAGAAGCAGCAGGCACCTTCAAAAACATTCCACTGGCTGGCAAAAACATTGAAGTGATGCTATAGTTCTCAGAGTGTTTAAAGGGACTGATATAATTCCAAAATACATTTGCACAATAGAAGTGAAGTGCACACCAATTGTCTTTATGTACCAACACTTCCAGCATCATTTAGTCCTAATGACTTGGACAAAGTGGATTCCCATTGAGGCCGCTAAGGATCACGCTCTCTGCAGTTATTCGCTGTTGCTCTCACTCCTCTTATCTGGGTTTAAGCTCTTTTGAAAATTGTGCCCTCTCCATTTTTAATTATTCAAGGGGGACAACCTGCTTATGGCCTGTTCTATATTCATCTTAGGTATATACCATTCAGAACTAACATACAGAGGACTTCAGTTTGTCCCTGGGATCAAAAACTGTTGGAAATGAGGAAACGTTAAGGGAACTAACATGTATAAACAATTTGGCAGAGGTGTCCTAAAAATAAGCCTTTGGAGTGGAATATATTACTAATATTAGAAGCAGACAGAATACAACGAACAGTGGAACTGAAGTCAAGAGTCTTTGGATCATTTGAGATGATCTGAGCCAGCAGGTGGTAAATGTAGTTCAATATTAGCACACATCAAGTAATTTGTCTGCAAGCAAGAAACTGATGCAAGAAGTATTGTATGTGCTGAATTAAATAGTCATCCAGCACCGTTCTCTGGGAAAAAAACATGGGATTGATTGTGGAAAAATAATTGAAGCCAGCAGCTGGATGCACAGCTGTGCTAAAAAGAAGACTACAAAAAAAAAGAAAGGTGAAAAATGCAAACGAAATGCCAGTTTGTAGTAGCCAAAGGATAGGAGGGCAAACACAGGCAATGCATTTTCTGTGTAAGCCATTTGCAAGAGCCTGTACAGAGTGCTGGTGTTTGTACTCTGGGAAAGATACCATTGCCAAGGAAGAGGTGGTGATGAGGGCAGCTCAGGAGAATGCAAGGAAGAGTTAGGGCTAGAGAGTATTACTGAAAGGATCTACCAACTGGCTTAATGAAAGCAATGTGTGTTAAGAAAGGGAGTGGCTGAATAGTCAGAAACATAAAATACTTTCTTGTATGGAGCTTCAAAACTACACATATAAACTTAACATTACAATGCAAGAGTTGATAATGAAATCAAGCACAGCCATAACGGAAAAGAAACTTCACATTTCAAAGATCAGGTCCTCAGCTCAGCTGCAATCAGTGAGATGAGACAGAATTACACCAGCTGAAGATAAAGTTTATCCAATCAGCTGCAGAGGAAGAGCATAAATCAGTGATGAAAGGAGCTTATGTTTCATATTAACCACAGAGAAAAGCTCTGAGGATGAAAACAACTAACTCATCTCCATCAGCATGGTGGGTGGAAAGTTGCTGACTGCCTGCCTGTTTGCCCACAGATAAAGTCTCTGGTGGACGTTCCTGCTCTGCTTAGGAAGGGGAATTCTTCTGAGACTTTTGAGTTGCTTGCAAGCCAGCATTATTCCCATGAAAAGTAATTTCCCTGAGATATTATTTTCCTGTAAGTGTTATCATCACTCGGTTCAACCTGCCTCTTGAAAGTGTGCTTTGCTTGAGGAGACTGCATTGCAGAGAGCCAGTACTAAGTTGGGATGCTTCTGAGAATACCCATATGTTGCATGAAAACATCAACTGAGTCAATATTTGACACTCTTTCTTCTGAAGCCCAAACACACTGCAGTGCTTTTAACTGCAATTTAAGATTATTTGGAAGCTAGTTGCTCTGTAAGGGAGAACAGGCTATCCTGGGAACCCATATAGCAACACTGCACAAGCAAGTGACATTTTCAAGCTTTTCTAGATCGTCTCATTTTCATATCATCTCAAGTCATCAGCTGAGCTGAATATGCACGTCCCTCATGGTGGATTTTTAAGGAAGTGGAGCAGACTTATTACAGAAAATAAATGAGTCTAAGACCAAGCAATAATAATAAAAACCCATGTTATTAAAAGAAAAGCCATAGGAAATGGGAAGGAAGTAATTAGAAAGTGTTTTAATATTTTACCTTAAATATTAGGATTATATTAACAGGGTTGGGGTTTTCAGTTTGAAAGCAAGCTCTGCTAGGAGAGTGAAAGCTCTCAGCTGTGTGATTGCAAATCATCTGAGAAGACGTTCCTCAGCTCGGCAATGAATAGCGGTTAGTGACGCAATCAGTGAGGGTGGCTGGAATTTCTAGGTGTAATAACGCACGGTGAACCCGCAGGGTCAACCCATCTGTGGAAAGGACGGAAAACATATTGTTGATTCAGGGATGTGGTTAGCACTTAAGGTAAAGACTGACCGACAGTGATTTATAGCTTCAAATTCCTTTTCACACTTGTGTGAGAACCTGAACCAAACAAAACACAGACGTTTAATATTGTACAGGATATAGAGTTTTTCAGGGAGTGCTTGCATATTAGGTATCAGAGTTATCTCCGAAGTGTATGACGCTACAACATAAATATTTAACATAAAATAACAGCTTCTGCAGGGAAGGTAGGATAGCAGAGTGGGAACAAAACATGATTGCAAATTAAAGGTTCATTCCCGGATCCATCACGAACTTTCTTCATGTAACTGGGAAGTCACTTGCACACTGAATCAGGAAGATATTTTCAACAGGTGTGCAATCCCTAATGTCTTTGGTAGTTTGTTCATATAGTTAAAGTCATTTAGTTACATGTCATATAAGAGTAAAAATGCCAAATAAATTCATCAAAACTCGATGAAGTATATGATTCTTGAGCTTAGTCCTGACACATTACACTCGGGTTCAAGTGACAATTAGTACACAGGAAAAAAAACTGCGTCAGGGCTGGTTAAGTTTTCTATCTTTGGATTTCATTGATCTGAAAGAATGCAGAACTTCTTGAACACCAAGATTATGAAAATTTTACTCAGTATTACCAAAATCGTATAAAGCAGAAACATAGGTAAAAAAAAAAAAAATCTGGAGCAATTTAAAGATCACACATTTAAGCATGACTTTTTTCTACAAACAGATCTTAAAATACATAATTAATTTTGAAGGGTTTTTTTTTAACTATTGTGTAAGCTTAGATAGAAGCAAAAGAGAATGTGATGGGCTTAAGGCTGAAAATTACTTTTAATGAGCACTAATGAAAACTTCAAATATTTCAGAATCCGCAGAAAAACTTTTTTTCTCTGCCTCCTCCTTACAATCCTCAAACTAAACTTCTGCCAAAACTACATTACTCTAAATATGTCTTCCTTCAAAGAGAAGGCTAAAGTAGCAAACAATGACAGGACAAATGTTCATCACATTACAGATGTGCTGCTGAAAGCCACGCAGATACTTCAAAGACAAGCAACATAGTAAGATGAATGCAGACAAGAACAGAATATTCTCTGTTTGACTCAGGCTTGGTTCCATCCTGTGCCATTACACTAGATATACAGCTTGGGTTTCTTTCACTTCTATCAGGTTTTTGGTACTTTGCTGGAGTACCTTGAGGGAATGGCAAGAATTTGGCTCTGCTTTCAGTTTCAGCAACTTGTCCAACTTAGAACAACCTTGAACAGTGCCTAGCATTTATTTCCCAGGAACAGACATAAAAGAGGATTCCCTTTTCAAGTATAATCCACTCCGTAAATCCCTCAAGAGCCATTTGACTCAGCCAACATTATCCTCTGGCCTACCATGGCTCATAGAGCTGGCAGAAGCTCCACAGCCAGGCTGTGGCTGTGCTTTCAAGAGTGATCAGTGCTGTCATTTGTAAATCATGTGGCAGCTATGCCTTTGAGGCCCAGGCATGGAGGGAAACCCCTTTGTACAAAAATAAAAAAATCCGCTTGCCACAAAGACCTTACAAAGTAGCAGCTGCCTCCCCAGTAAAGCACCCTTGCTGGAGACAGCTTGGATTAGTCCATATATTCCCACACCTCTGTGTCTGGGTCAGTAGCACCATTCACTCTCCATGGAAAGTTTTGCTTTGCTCTGAGCCAAGAGTTAGTCCTGCCAAAAGAGGTACGATAAACACCTGTTGCCTCCAAGCAAAATAGGGAAAACAGCTTCTTTTCTCTGACTTCTTGTTTGTTTGTTTGTTTGTTTTCTCATGGTGAAAGTCTCTTACTATTCTGCTGGGGATGTTATAAGCTAGCCTGATGCTACAGTTGAAGTTATTTCTAAGCTACCCTCCCAGTCCAGTTTGGGGCACACCCTTTGATTACGTAGACATGCCTAACCCTTCAGAATAAAGTGCTGTAAGTCACCAGAGCCTCTCCATCAGTATTCTCCTGGCTCCAGCTGATCTGGCCATCCACATCACCAGGAGGAAGAAGCAGCAGCAAAATGGGGTGGAGGAAGCCCTGTTGCCAGTGATCCTGTCACCACTTCCCTGCCACCCTAGCCCCCAGGACGGAGTGCCTCAGGCAGCCGCCACCAGCTCCTTGCATCCCTCTGGGGAGCACGGGGCACTGACATGGGTGCTCCTCTCCATGTCCCTCCTCTGCTTCCTGATTCATCCATTTCTGATCCTGTAACTCCCCACAGCCCTCGTCTTTTGCATTTACTGTGCTCCACAGTCTGCTGCTTTTCACCACATTTGTTTTTCTTCTGTCTCTTTCCCTTCTTGGGAGGGCCAAAAGCTCTTGCTAGTGTTGAAGTAGTGCTTGCTCCTAAAAGAATTACAAAAGGAGTGACGGATTTTTCTCAGTTTCTGACTTTTCTGTCACAGCTGGTTGTCATCAGTTTAACAAATGATATCTAAAAAAGGGGAAATTATTTCCTCCTCGTTCCTTCCCTCTCTTTGTGTGAAAGCGGAATGGGCTGATGCTTTAACATGGATGGTAGACAAGTGACTGGCGGGATGAGAGGAGAAATTTGCACAGCTTTATCTAGATACTTGTTTTCATGATGCTAAAAATTTCAGAAACTTTTTTATCCAATAAACTCATAGCCTGAAATTCGTCTAAGGAAGAACCCTAAATTATTAATGTCACCCTTCCCTGCCATCACCCCCCAAAAAAAACCTCATACCATCACCCCCAAAAAGCACACCCTGAATGAACAACTGCTGCAACAAGAAGAGGAATATAAAGTACCATTCAGTGAGAACCTTGACCATTTCAAAAAATATATTGCCTGGGCAAAGAGGTATTCCCTTAGAGGTGGAAATTTATAGGTCACCAGCTAGGAAAGAGTAAAACACAGATGGGACCTTTTTAGTCTAGTTACAAATGGACATTTGGTATTCTTCAAACAGATGTGTATTTGTGCCAAAGATTCTGCAGAAATGAGATTTCCTCTACTTAGTCTGAAGAAGTTCTGCTCTTCTTTCTGAAAATGAGTACTTATGTGCGTTTATCTGAACCTTCAGTGTGGGAACGTCCCCAGTATTGCAAGGGAATAACAAAGCAGGACCATAAGCTTATATACGTGGAGAATTGTGCTGCTGCTAGCCACACTATCATGACAGTACTTGCCAAATGCCACAACAGGTGTTCATAATAATTTCAGTGCTAAACCAATGGATTTCATCACTCACTCAAAGAATTATCACTCTGCTGTTTTGCGAAATGTTTACAAGAAATTCCTTTATTTTCAAATCCACTTTTCCTCTTGCCTTTTCTTAAGTCACTATTCCTCCTACATGTTCACCCGTACGTTTTATAATAACTACATTGTATTGTCATCACATTATTTTCTCCCTCTTCTTTTGCTCTCCCCAGACTCTGACAAAAAGCAGCGTCTATTTAAAGTTGAAGAATTTATCCAATTTAAAGAAAGAATAACCTGAACAGTGTTCTCAGCAGAGGCTTCCTAGCAGATGGTGTTACAAGGTCTTTTGTCTCTAAGATGTAATGTTTTTTTTTAGAGACTGAACCTATAGTATTTTTGTTCTTTGTTGCTGACATTTATTTACAGAATCACTAATGATCATTATAAAGAAGTCTCAGCCAGGATTAGAGCACCACTGTGTTACATATTGGTTAATACCTGTTGCCAGAAATTAAGACCAGCTCTGAATCACTGCTGCATGGAAACCTGGAAACATTATTACTCCCCTGGTAAGTATAGAAAAAAGTAGTACTGGTAGAGCTAGCCCACGTAAGACAAAGTTGACCTGCTCTAGGCATTGAGAAGAGACTTTTACCCATGGTCATGAAGGCAGTCTGGGGTAGAGACCAGTTTATCTGAGCTCCAAGACGTTGAAGAAACCTACAAAGGACCTTCTATTCATTGGTACCAGTTAATGAGCTTTTGTCATACAACTGTGCAGTGTGAAACTGAGTTAGAACTGTTAGTATCTAAGGTTAATAAATGAGAAATTAAATGCGGATGTAATAAGAAAATCAAACAATTCTCTGCCATTGGAAAATAAAATTAGATTTGCTTAGTTTTAAGACTACTAGGCTAGAAGTGAGAGGATAATGGTGTGCAGGACTTACTGAAAATGAAGGGGCTCAACATACTGTCATCAGAGCTATCCAGATCAAAGTGGTATCTGTTGTTTCTGGAGATATTTGACTTTAGTTTTGTTACAGGTAGATGAAAAGGGTGATGATAATCACTAAACACTTAGGGAACAAACGAAATGGTGAGGAGCATTTCTATGTGTATGAAGATGTCAGTATCACCAAAAAAATCATCTGTTCGACAGACTTTCAGAGTCTGACAAAATCAAGGCTTTGAAAGAACCCAATTCACCATTTAACAATCATGCAAGACATTCTCATTTCAAATAGGATGGCAGTGTGTTCTTTTCCCTGATATGTGCTAATTTCATTGATGGGCATCTGAAAAACCCTGCAGGGCTCTTCTCTGATGGACACCCTGGGAAAATACACCTCTTCTCTATCATTCCAGTGATGCCAGAGATAACAAAGGAATTGTGTGCTTTGCTTCCTTATACATGTCTAATGCGCTTTTTTTAGACTGATTACCAGAATCTCCTTAAATGCAGTTGAGCTCATTCAAGGAAGGCCTTGAGTTCCTACGCTTTGATGTCAGTGTGCAAGCACTGAGGACACTGTGCTGGCCCATGAGTCATTTTCATGCTGTACTGTCTCACAGCATACTCAGGCCTGCCACTGAGCTGCAGGAATGGTCTCCGCTGTTATCAGACTTTTCCAAGAATGTGGATGCAGTAATTGCTCTGCTTTTTAGGCCTCTTGTGGTTTCTGCATATGGCATTCTTTCAAACTGCAGCCAGAATGAATTAACCCAGAAACACAGCGATCACAATTACAATAAATTAAAAAAAAAAAATAATCATTTTCTTAAATAACAGAAGATGCTGAAAGTATTCAGGTGTTGGCAGTTGAATGTATTTTTTAGAAAGAAAATCATCAGGTGGTGTATTTGTATAGCCTTAAAAGCTAAAATTCTGTCCAAGTGCTGTGTACTTGGGAAGGTAGAGGCACAGTTACGGCTGATCCAGGGTAACAGGCTAACTGAGGGAGAGGAGCAAGGCAGGGCCAGTGGAACTACCTTCACCCCTTAGCTGGGCACAGCTGCATTCCCCAGCCCCCTCTAAAAGTCATATGCTGGGACTGGCCATGGCCTGATCCCCTTCAGAGCAAGCAAATGTTGAGCTCAGTGCTTCCATGGGCAGCTGAGGCAAAACCTACAGCTTTCTGGCTGTGAAAGCCAGAGCGTGAGCCTTTCACCCACAGATGTGTTTTCTCTGGCCCTTCTGTGCCACCCTCTGCAGTGCAGGACTGCAAAGTTCTTTTTCTTCAGTAAATTCCAGCATCTCTTACATGTTTACATTGGGGAATGCAGGAAAAGTGAGCGTATGTTTTAAATGAAATGTAACTACTGTCAGAAGCTACTGGGAAAAATGGAGCTACCACCCAGCTAGATCTGTGGGCTGTTTTTTTTATAGTTCAATAGAAAAATGAGACAGAAACTCACACATGCTACATCCATCACACTTCAAAGAAGAGTGCGTATAATAACATATTTGTGGTGTTGTTCAGCATGCTGAACAAGCTTCATGCAACAACCTGTATCTTCCATCTGCCTGTAATTTCTAGTGGCTCCACTAACAACTTGCTGCATGAAAAAGCACCAACATTAATAGGAGTTTATATCAGCATTACTTGTCCGAAAATGTTCCCCTACCTTCCCGTGCCATGCACCATCTCATAAAGACACACAGGACATTTTAGTGCAAATGCTTTGGGTTTTCAGCCAGAAACTGGAATTTACCATGGAAAGAAGACAATCCCTGAAAAAAAAAAAAAAAAAGAAGTTTAGTTGAAAACCTAATTTTCCTTCCAAATCAGATTATACAGCAGCATTTCAGCCAGCTGTGCCTGGAACACTGCTCACACAGAGGTCCACAGGGATACGCACAGTGGCACCAAATCAGCAGATGGACTTTGAGGTTCTGCAAGCTCCGAGCCCACAGGATAATCTCATTTTACAATGGGAGAATACCACTACTTTTATAAGCATGAAGTTTATTGTTCATGGTACAATAAACGAATGACAGATCAAGTGTAGCTCAACCACTGGAAATCTCCCACCTAGAGAAGATTTTGATATGAATAAGGTAAGTCTGCTTGTGTGGAGATCCGTGTTTCCGTAGCTAGTCTCCTGGAGCCCAAGCAAACCCATTATGCAGGTCTCTCTATACAACACCACAGTCGTTTCAGATACCTAAAGATCTCGGTATTCTTCCACAGGTAATTAGTTGGTATGTTGCACAAACTGTTGCTCCTGTGGAATTTCATCCACATCTTCAGAGATGCTCCTGCTTTCCAGAATCAGGGATGAGAAAGCAGTAAAGACAGAAATCTCATGTATTCTACAGTGTCATTTGAAACAAATTTGAGTTTTATTTTTAATCTTTTTCCTAGTTTTTGAGTGAAGCAATGAAGCACAATGGGTCTGTGGTTCACTTCATACCTGGCTGAGTATTCAGGTCCTCAGCCAGAACTCTCCCAGTAATGCCCATCTTTGTTTTGCACTCTCTAGGCAGTAGAGACATGAAGCAGTAGAAACATGAAATAAATTAATTAAAAATGCAAAGAAGAAAAGTAAAGAGAACATCCTAAAAAGATCAAATTTTTGAATCAAAAAAGCTCTAAAACTTCACTAAAAAGTGTGTGAATACTTCTTGGAGAAATGTTCCCCCAGACTTTGTCTCCCTGAAATTTAAAAGTATCGAAACTTTGCGTGAAATCCTTGCTCCAGTGAGTTAATGATAAAAATGTTATCTGGCTTAATTAGAACCAGGAGTTCACTGTTTTGTGTCTTGTAGCTGTGCACAAGAGGTGCTTCACCTCTTAGGACACATTTCTGTATTAAGGGCTTGATCCAGAGCACACTCGAGTGAGTCTGAATCTTTCCATTAACTTCAGGCCCCCAATGCCAACACAAATTTCCTGTAGGATTTTGGAATGACTCCCGCCCAAATGCTTGTAGTTCCTTCTTCATTTCCATCCTGCATGCATCCACAACACAGCAATTAAACCAGCGAATCTTTGGGGCATTTCTGTTGGTGTTTGGGTTTTTTTTATTCTCTTTCACCTGCTTCAAATGAAAGGCTTGAGAGAATCCCTGAGCTGGTCTCCCTGGGGTTTGATCTCTGCTTGGTGAGAATGTTTTATTTCCAGTAATGACATTTGTAGTCATGTGTGCATCCAAGGATGAGATGAAACCCCTGTTGTGCCTATCGGAAGAGATGAAAGAAGGCTCTTCTAAACATATCTTGCGCCTCATGCATGCCTAAGAAGGTTCCATATAAATAGCACCATAACTTTTGCACTTGATGGCACTTGAGCACATTATAACCAGCAACAGGTGGGAGGCATGTTTGAACAATTGAGCGGGCTCTAATAACCGTGGTTAGTAGGTCTATTACGTTTCTAATGCAAATTCCACATGCATATTTGGTTATTTCAAACAGGTTGGGCTTTCTGACTGGATTAGGGGCTGTTAGACAGGCTAGACAATGTGAGTCTATGGTTTTAGAAAGAGCAAGTAAGATGGATTTTGTTTAAGCAATTTCTTGGAGGAGAAGCTGGAAGAAGTGCCAGCCACAAAGCCATTTTGTTCAGCTGAGTGATGATGGGCAGCTAAAATGTTCACACTTTGTATTTCACACAGGGTTAATGCTACCCTGAATAGCTGTTTCCCCCCAGGATTGCATAGTACTGCAGAATGTAAAAGGAAAACTAAGTTTAGAATTAGGATATACAAGAGAAAAAATGCAGATAGGTTTTTGGCACTGGAATGCTTGAAATCCAAGCCAAGAGCGCTTTGCATTTTCTAAAGATATTTGGAAGTGAATCGAAATTGCAGAAATGCCTACCTCTGGGAACCGGAGAACAGGGCATAGGAATCTGGAGAACTGGAAAAAAAATAAAAGACCACAGCCAAAAACTTCATGTGGCTCAGCACTTGGTGGTATAATGTTGCTCAGCAGGACAAGAATCACAGTCCCTGCACCACAGCCCTCATTGTGAGTCAGGGAGGAAGGTTATTGTCCGTTGTGCCTATTCATGAAAATCAAGAGGACAATGAAGGGAAGTGTTCTTGTTTTTTGAGATTAACAGTATTTCTTTAATTACGATGTTTGATTTCTGAATTAGAAATGCATTTTAAAAAAAGACCTCATGAACCAGAGTCTGCAACTTTCCCACTCCTTCAATCTCAATCAACACTACATCCTGTGTAAAATGAAATTCCATATTCTGGAAGATCTGCATGGAGGAAAGTAACTGACACATTGTTAATGTACTGATCCTAATTATCCCCCAAACCTCAACTTTGTTGAACTGTACAGATCAAGATTTTAAAGGGGCACAGAGAAACATGTATCTGCTTATGCTCTGTGCCCTTGAATAAAACCAATGTTGCTATCTGCTTATGCTTTGTGCACTTGAATAAAAACAATGTTGCTATGTGCTGTATTTTCACTCTGAAAATCTCGATACGCTCCAACTGGGATTTGGAGCTAGTTTCCAAGCAGATACAACAGGTCAAAAAACCAACACTGAAAACACAGGAGAATCTAAATGATTTTTTTTAATTTTGAAGACTTTAAACAGACTTATCTGACTGATTCAGTGTAACTTCAGACTGTATTTTATGACCTTTCTCCCAAAACAATAAGATTATTATATTTATTCTTCATTTATCCAAAGCAAGTATTATGCAAATCAGCATTTTTTTATAAAATAAGATTTTATTTTACTCAGAAAATAAGACCGAAATTTCCAATTTATTTAAAACCTAAAATAAAATAGGCTATTCCTATTTCAATAGCTATGTTGATTTAGAAAAAATATATTGAAAAAGGAAAATCCTTCAAAATGGTAGAGAATGAATCACTTTGTGTGACAGATTTCAATAGAAGTAAATCTTTAAACATAAATGTTTATACTTCAATACTTTCTGCCTGACTTTACTCCTGGGTAAGTAGTAGTTCATTTTGTAGGCTTTGAATATGCAGACTTCAAACCTACACAGTAGAAGCCAGTGGGAGTGTTGGTACTGACTGAGTGGGAGAAGGATTAAGCTTTCAGACATTATATTGATGACTGCCTTGGAAATAAACCATCAGTATAAACAGACCAGATGCAAGGCAGTGGTTTGATCTCATCTGCATAAGCATGCGAACCACATCTCCTCTTCGTTCATTCTCAGTTGTGTTCCTGTAGAGTACCTTTCATCAAGAGCCTATTCAAGGGACAGTTTTCTTAAGAGGAGTGAAAAAATCTGGTGAACTCTTTTCTTCTTTGCACTCTTGCTCAGGAAAGGGAATCTGTGGGGTTTTTTTCAGATATTCGTGAAAAATGAACATGTAAATTGGCCTGTAGCCAATAACATTCCCTTGCATTAATTTAGGAAATGTAGTTATTGTTTTGAGTGACACAGTTCCAGGAAGTGAAGTTCTCTTAACATGCACAACACCTATATAGGCAACATAAGTTTCCACAATTTGCCCTGCTTACTTTCCTTCCTGCCTCCTTCTTGTGGAGAGACTGCTTCTAACAATGAGGGGTAAATTCCAGATTCTTTTTCAAGTAAATATTGGCTTTCAAGAAGTCTTGAGTCAGACAACTTTGAAAATAGTTCTTACCTGTCTAAATAACTTAGGACTTGCAAGACTAAGCAGAATAATGCCCGAATACCTTTAAGAATCTGGAACCTTGTCAAGAAATGTGTGAACGCCAACTGTGATGGCGGGCTTTGAAGTGAAGGCCCGTCTGCTGAGAACTGGACTGAGATCACTAAGCAATATCAGAAACATATACTACAGAAAAGAGATTGATCTCGTACTACCAATTATGTTACTCAAACCACTTACAGGACAGTGTCATTTAATAAGGATCAGATCCAGCTAAATCCAAAGTGGAAAGGTTTACGTAGCATTACTGGTCATATGTACCCTGCAGTTCTATCCCCACTACAATCTGCAGTAAACTACTTAGAGCTGTTCAAATAAAATCAATGGGATTACTGAAGCTATGGTCGAATCTTGATTTCATTAAGGATGTGAGACGATGGACTCAAGTTGCCACACAAAAAATTCTGGCTCAGCATAAGGAAAAACTTGAGTCTTGGTCAAGCACTGGAACAGGTTTCCCACATGGGTGGTGGTGGCATCTCCATCCTTGGAGATAGTCAAAACAAGCTGGGCAAGGCTCTGGGCAGCCTGTTCCCACTGCACCTACTCTGAGCAGGAGGTTGGGCTGGACACCCCACAGAGTCCTGCCCACCCTGGGGAATCTGGAGCTCAAAGTCCTTCTCCCCACCAGTAGTGCAAGGTAAGAAATGGGATGTGTGTGTCTCTCATGTATAACACTTCAAACAACCCAATGCTTCCACATCACACAGCATTTCATACTCAAAAAGACAGGCTCCATATTTTCACTAACAATAAACTTTGGTAATTCTCCTTCAGTGTCTAGCTGGCTAAGAGTTAAGGCTGAGTAGTTCTTAGGAGCCCGGTGCTAGGATTATAGGGGGTTCCATCTGGTTTTTGTCTCCAAGAGCTGCCTTTTAGCCAGCCTGTGCTCCTCTTGCTTTCCCTTGGCATGGCTGTTTGCCTCCTCTGCATCTGAGTACATTAGATATGGGGTGTGGGGGATTTACAGCACTGCTAGCAGTACCAGACAGAGAATAGCTTTGTAAATGTATCCCTGTCTTCCAGCAGAGAAAATCTTTGATGGAGATCTTTACACACAAATGTGCAGGTAAGAACATAACCCTTCAATGCACGCCTTTTATTAACGTTAGTAATAGTTATGCACGTGCTACGAGAGTAATGAAGCCTGTGTATGACATCCATATGCAGAGACAGATCCTTCCTCGATATAGATCTGCGTAGCTTAAATATTACTTCATCTTGCCATGCTCATTTATGTCAGCCAAGGAGAATCTGATCTATGGCATTCTCAAAAGTATATACTTCTGAAGTAATAATATCCATAGATCATCAAAATCTGTCTGTCGCTCACTGGCTCCTGCTATCTCAAAACTAAACCCAGTGGTCAAAAGTCAATATTTAAGGGCATGTGTCCTTGGAGAATTTTTCTGAATGCCAAATTTGAACTCTAAAGTAATGAAATTTTTCTGCATTTCATCTCAGTAACTAGAAATGCACTGAGCTCTTAGGATATTTGGCTAAAAACATCAGCCAGATGGTTCCCCAGTGGGCAGACACCGAGAAACATTTTGAAAGATTTGCACAACATCGTGTTACATGACATCATGTTGTCTCGTTCAGGAGAGCAATAAAGAGGGTCTGAACTTGCAGAAGCTATCTGTTCCAGGCACTCGGAGACTGCCTAGCGAATGAGTGCATAGACTTTATCTACAACATTACAGCCGAAATGGGCTGGGCATGAGTGAACAGCAAACAGAAGGAAATCCAAATTCAACTTTCTGATGGCAGGAGATTTATAAATACTCTCCATTATTCTTTGAATGACTTTCAAAAATCATGTGCTAACAAAGTTGGGAAAAGATCAGTTCCCAGTGCACAACACAGCAGTGAAAAGATACAATATCAGGTGTTTCAGAGGAGATCTTTTTTATTTATTTACAGCATATTACAGACTAAGCATAACGCTTTTAGTTGAAACCTGTTCCTAAACATTCCTGCAGGATCCCAACCTATAGTAGTTCTCTCAGAATTATATTGTGCACTATAATATGAGCAGTTGACTACTAAAGAAATGTTCTATTATTAACTAACATGTAATTAGTTCATTAAAAAATACCTCAGCTGAATACTGTGTAACATAATACAGCCTACTACTAGAGTGAGGAGATTTCAGGCTCGGCACAAATGGAAGTGAAATTACAGTGCAAAGAAGTGGAAAGGAGATAGTGCCAGCTGGCAGGGTACTAAGTGTTTCAAATTACTGTATGTTTATGACCTCTGTGTTCTTAAACAAAATTAATTTGATTATGCTATTTGAGAATCTTGGAACGCAGTGGCCACATGCCAGTCTTATCTGAACCACACATCTTAAGTTTAATTAAGATGTTTTCAATTTCTCCAGGTATTCCTTTTATACACACATATGCACACGTGTGTTTTTAAAGTGGTGCCTGTGGGAAGTGATAAACAGCAGATTGCAGTTCCTGAGGTGTGTTTAAGGTGGCTGTTTGCTTAATAGGACTTGGGGGCTAAATCCATGAAAGGGCTTGGATAAGACTTCAATGCTCACCTGCTACTTTAAGCTCCCAATTAAAAATTGTGACCCTCGGGACCTTAGTTCAGCTGCCTTCTAAGTGTGGGGCATTTACACTTGTTGTAGGCAGCGAAGCTTTCTATGTTGAAGTTTTCTATGTGCTTGAAGTTCTGTTGCTTAGTGTAGCAAGTCCCTTTGCCTTATTAGTGATGATAATTTAGCACCTCTCCCATGCTGAGTGGAGTTAACCTTCAGCAATCTCCCTGCGGGCTGGGAGGTTCTGTAGGGGTACCTACCAACAGATTGAGCACCACTGAAAAAGGAATGAAGAAGATGGGAGATGGTGGTCCTCCCTGATGCTGCTTCAAGGTCAGAGCATCATCCACCTGTGCTATGAAAGGGATGGGTCCACTTCCTTCTCCTATCAAGAGATTTCAGTCTTCACCTACCATGTTGCAGACAGTGTCTTCATCATTAGAGGATGGTATTTGGTGAGGGTGTAGGAGGCACTTTGGAGAGAGTAAGATGGTCAAACGGGTCAGAGGTGTGAAAGAAAGGAGATGAGGAAATGCTTGTTGCTCCACCAAGGGTGACAAGTTAATTAGAGCAAGGAACAAAGGCTCTGTCTCTTCTTCATCCCAATGAATGTCATTCCCGCTACTTTTCTTGAAACAGTGAATACTTCCCAGTTCCAAGGAAAGCAGAAAAAGCTTCAAAGAAAGAAAGATGAGAAAGTTCTTTACCTGGAGAACAGTGGAGGCTGGGTGGTAATGCATATTCCAGCAGAAAGTGAAACGTGCTTAAATTTCATGAGGCTTACAACATCTTCGTTGCTTATGCTAAATGCTGAGCAACAGTGGAGACAGGCTATCACTGTATACTCTGGGGATACTTTGAAAGAACAATATTTCTCTCTTCCATCATTTTGAAAAGAATTCAGATGCATACCTTTTACAAGACACTTCAGGACTTTGAATTCTCAGAAGAAACTCTCAGGGGGGGGGAAAAAAAGAGCAAAAAACCCCCTAGAACTGAAGTGAAATTTAAACTGCCCTTCATTGTTGATGTTCACCAGTGGGCACTATTTTGGTTTCCCACCAAACATGATGGTGTCTTCAGAGTCCACGCTCTTAGGCATGTAAAATACACCACACGCTTAAGTCTCTGTGTCAGGGTTTCTGATTCTCTTGGGGAGCTGAGTGCTGAAGCCCATCTGTACGCCAGGATAGATCTGCTGAGCTAGTGCAGAAGCAGAGCTACAGGGAGTGTCCATAGCTCAGAGGCTTTCTGTTCATAACAATACTACTCAGCAGTTGTATATTATTTTACCTGCTCAGTGCACCAATGTTATATGTAAAATCTGACAGAGATCTACTTGTATGAACAGCCCCTTTCAGGGTTTGCTCTCTAGTCCTTGTTGGACAGGCACTTTAATAAAGTCTATCTGCTGCTATTCCTAATTAACAAATGGCAAAACTAAAATATTAGTCACTGTCATACAAGAAATCAGTGGTAAAGCTATATTAGAAGTCAAGACTTCCCCTGGTCTCCAATTTTCTTATTCTTCTGTATACCATTGAATTGGTAAAGCAAATGTAAAAAGAAATCTTTGTGACTGTTACGTTGCTGCCATTTTGGCTAAGAAAAATAGATTTGGTTGCTCAACATTACCTGTTCAGACTGAAGGGACCTCTGCTCAATAAATACAGAACAATGCAGTCATCTGTAGCAAATACGCATTAGTTATCAGATGTGATGGGAAAGTTTTTAAAGGCCACCACTGTGACAAACTAATCATTTTAAAACTTGATCATATGTACCCTGAAACAGCTGGCTACTTCTCCCCAGGATTTGGTTTCAATAACTTTTGCTGAAAAGGCCTCTTTAATACACCTTACTGAATTACATTAAAACAGTTTAATGCTCTGACCTCCAGAATTTCTTTCATTTTTGTTGTGAAGAATGCAACACAGGCAGCAGATTTAGTCAATTTCGCTGTTTCTCTTAAACATATTCTCACATTCATTCATTTCCTCTTGATATGCCTCTTTGTCTCAAAATATTACCATCCTCTGGTTTTGGCCTGGTAGTCTAAAAAACGCTAAATCAGCATTAGACTCTACAAAAGGAATCTCCAAATCAGCCACTGTCCTATATTGCAAATTGTTCACCGCACTTTTTAAAATCACAGAATGACTTCTTTGTGGAGCCCACTTAAATGAAATTGGAAATCTAATGGATACTTTGGAGCAGTCTGAAAACGAGGAGAGAGAAAGGCATGGAGATCTTCATAGGGATTCCCAACATTCGAGCTTTGTATTTTGTTGTAACACCTACTGGGTGTCACAATCCCTTTTCATGTGAAAGCCTATGGATAGTGTCCTTATTTGCAAAGAAGAACTTTTTACCAGCTACTTTTTCTTGACTTGTTTGGTTTAGGTTTTGGGTTGGTTTGTTGTTTGGGGTTGTTTTGCCTCCTATGCATAGCAGGGTAACAAGCTAGCTAAGAAAGGTAAAGGCAGTCTACTGCACGTAGAGTTGAACATGCTTTTTTAACTCTGACATTCTTCCTAGACCTTCCTTGTGTCTATTCCTAATCACTCCTGGACCAGAGTTGGCTGCTTCACAGTCTGCATGTCTGGGAATAATGGGAAGAATGCACTGTGTTGGACTGGTACAAACCTTTTACCTCGGAACAAGCGTTGTGCTCCACTAAAACATTATTTTTATTTCCTTCTTTTTGACAGGGACTTTTCAACTGATAGATCAGCAAATAAAATGCCTCTGGAACAGAAGGAGGATAAAAATTACTCTGGCAGAGTGCTGTTCTGTTGACAGGTGATTTTTCTAAGAAAAGTACTTGCCTAAGGGTAATGGGCATAATTAGATATTGTTTTACTCCAGCTTAATGCCAGGTTTTTCAGACTCAAATAAGGCCCTTTGAATTCAGTAAGCCATTATTTAAAATAGAAAACAATTATCTAGTGTTCTGGCTAACGTCTGGTAAAAAGTAATTTGATTAACCAAATATGAGAATGAGAGGAAGTGTTGGTGTTGGCTCGTCCCAGCATTTTCCAAACAGTAGAGCACAGTAGTTACGCAACACATTTCCATGCAATGAAAGACTGTTTCATATGTTGTAAAATGGACGATACTTATATCATTGTGGTAAATGTATATGAAGGGGGTACGGGTTTCCATTGCTTTCATTTTTTTATGTTGACATCTGGACAGTTTCAGTGCAGTCAGAATTAGTCCCACAAGCTTAACTTTTGTTCTTTCCCTCATGAGTGTCTTACTCCTGGAGAAGCCACGTCCTTGTTGCCATGGCTAGCAGTAGTCTAATTTGGAAAATTTTATGAAATTTGTTCAAATTCAATGTATTAACAAAAGCTGTGGGAAATGCAATGTGCTCAGAATCCAAAAGGCACAAAAGTGAAGATGGGTCATGGGCTTATTATGCAGAAACAGAATCTCTGCCACAGATTTCAAGGTCCTACAGGGTTCCACTCACAGAAAAGGAAAATAACATCAGAATGACCCCAACTCTTACTTAAACAATAAAACCTCCAAGCTCAAAAGACTAAGGAGTGAAAAACAGCCCACTGAGGTTAAGTTGTGAATTTCTCTTCTGTCTGCTTCTGTTTCAGATCCAAAGAAGAACTTGTATACCTATTTGTCCGGTCAAATGAAAGATTCTTTTTCCCTGGTGGCCTCAGGTATTTTTTTCCTTCTCTTTCCTGAAACTCTCATTTGCTCATTTATCCACCTGTGTTTATTCTTACAGACTCTGTGTTTTTCATCTTCCTCCTCAAGCTGCAGGAAATTATTTTTGTATGCCATTAAAAAGAAGTAAAAAAATCTGTGATTCTCCCTAATTGCCTCTCAGAAAGAGGCAAGCAGTCTGTTAACAGAGAAGCACGGCTCATCTCTCACTCTTTGCAACTGCAATAGCAGGGCCTTTCTGTAAAGCCTGTCTTCAGAGCTGAAAGATGAACTCAGATTATCTCCAGAACTGGCATACATTGACATATGCACATTTTCCGTCAGCTGTCAACTGTGTTTGTGTCAATATTATCCAGGAGAACCCATTTACGTGCATAAACAAGATGCTCTTTAGGTCTCTTCACTTTTACAAGCTCTGGGTTTTATGGTAGGTTGTGAAAATCAGCTCTTGCAGTGACTTTCGAAAGAAAATGTTGATGGTTTAGAGTATAAAAGATGGGTATCTTTTGACGGTTCTGCAAGTGACTTTATCATAACACAGTCCAGTTTGATCCCTTTCTGCCTAGGATCATTTAAAAGTGGTGAGTCTGAGTTACACCTGCTGACCAACAAAGACCAACTTCAGGAAAGCAGTGCTGGAAACTCAGAACTTTCTGTGTATTCTTCACTTCCTTCTTTTACTGAACGAACTGTAAGAAGACCGAGAGCTTAGGAATAAAACCCAACAGTCTTTCTTGACCTCACAGCTGCTGGCACTGCTTGTTTGAGTTGTTTTCCAGCCAAAATAATTCCCTCCTCTGAGCACAACTGTGAAAATTACATAAATTCCCCATGTACAGCCATTGTTATCTAAGCCTGCCCTATCAAATTGTAATGCAGTCTTTACTTCTAATTAATACTTCTAATTAATTTTATTAATGACTGCATATTGCCCACTGCTGAGATCAAAGCCCTGTGTATTTTCGGCAGTATACACATATAATCCATTCACACTTCGGTTCTAAAGAGCTTACAAATTAAATAGACAAAAATATTTTGTTGTTGCACACAGGGAAAAGAAGCTGCGAGAGATTAAGTGTCTCTCTTGAAACCATGCAGAAAGACTAAGGAGGAACCATGGACCAAATCAAGTTTGCTTGAGACCTCGTCCTGTATAATAACCTTCAGACAAATCTTCTTCCACCATTGATTTTTCAGTTACCACTCATTACAATAGCAAGTAAGCTATGAAAAATACTGTTGCAAATCAGATAAGTTTTCTAACTGATCGTAGTCTACAGTTACAATTACATAATTCTCTGCTATCACTTTTAGCCTTATAAACTCTTTGTTGCTAGCACTTTAGGGGTTTGGGGATGAATTTCTTAGAAGAAAAAGTCAGAAACCTGGAGACTCTGACTATGTTGCAGTGCTAAGCTCACTGATTTCGGTGAGGTTGCTATCTCTCCCCATCTATTCCCAGCAGGATAGTTCTTCTTTTGATCATACAGCCAGCAATTCTGAGTATTCCTGGAGTGAATCAGCGAACAGCAGTGGCAGTTCAGACCACCATTACTGGTACTCCTCTCCTGTCAGGAATGAATTATCGTTGTGCTCCCTTGAAGAGCAAACTGATTGCCCTGGGATGCACAAGATGCACTTCTGTAGCAGTTCCATCTCGTAAAAATACAAGACAGACTACCCCTGAGTTCTGTCATAAGGACTTCATTCTCTCCCTTCAGTCCCAACCCTGTTCAAATACTGAGCATAGAGACATTTATTAATACCAGACATTGTAGGTTTCCTATCATTTTATAAAGAAGATATTCATGCTGACTGTTAGTTTAAGCTTTAAAAGAGAAGAACAATAGGATTACTTTTCCAAAGCAAATATAACTACTCAATATTGTGATTATAGTTTCCATGCCTGAATCAATGAAAGGTCACAGTTTCCGCTTTCCTTGAAGAGGATACTAAGCCATCAAAAAAAATCTGGACTGATATATATTTGCTTAGAGCAATATAGGATTGTTGGTAGACACTCCCTGAGCACAGCTAGCAGAGACTGTGCAGATATTCTGTGGGCTTGTTCAGAATGGGCATGAACAGTGCTTAAAAGCCACTAAATAATCTTAAACAGTTGTAGCTAAGAGATCTGCACAATGCTTGCCAGAGTTCCCAACTGCAAAGAAGCCTGTTTCAAGAGCACTCCATCGTGGAAGTGCTGCCTTTGCCGTGATGGGCAGACAGCTGGCAGGGACTGCTGCTGATGCAGAGAGGGATTCATGCCTGCAGATCAGTCAACTGTGATGATAAGGTACACACCAGCATTAATATTTGTGTCGGTCTCATTCATAAGGGCCCATGATAAGATTGGTGACAGTGCACATGCAAAGAGATACTTTCTACTTCAATGTCAACAAATATAAACTGATGGCTTTTTCATAACCCCAGGATGAGTAGCCACTCTTTGCAGTGCTGTCCAAGCCAACAGGCTTAGTGGAAGACCTTTAAATCAGTCATCTTCTTCTTTCTGATATTTGGCTAATCTGAGGTGAGGAGGAAGCCAAGGCCTTACAGAGAATAATTATGCTTGCAGAGCTGCCAGACACAAATGATCAAATACTTGAACAAAAAATATAAGAAGACTGACTTAAAAAAAAAGTATTACTATTTAAAAAAATGCGTGTGTGAATCTTTCTGTTTCCCTTCTGACTTCTGAGACTTCTGGGCTGTTTTTGCAAACTTCTGCCTGCAACCAGGTATGTAAAATAAAAATCTTTTAAATCCCTGCATCTAAATTCACTAGAGTTTGTTAATGTCTTAAACTCACAAACTAACCAGATGAACTACACAAAAAGATTATATATCAGATGTAATCCCTGTTTTGGATACAAATATTCATGAATTCAAAGAAATTCTCATTTCTAAAACTTTTCTGCTTCCACCAAACAAAGTTTCCGCTTGTAAGGAATAGATGTGAAAATGACAAAAACAGTGCATTACCAGTTTATTTAAGAAGAGAAAAAACAGAAGACAACAGCTACCAAGGATGAGGAAGGTAATGGGCAGAAAGAGAAGTCCAGACACACTTGCACCTACACTAACTAATAAATAACACTCCAAAGGACGCAAGTGCAGTAACAAGAACCCTCACTGGAGCTGCTAGGGGAAAAAGAGGTGCATGACCAGAGACTGGCATATAGTAAATTCTGACTTTGGTTAGGGAAGAAGGAGACAGCAGGTGCCATGAAAAAACTTCATCACTATCAATGAGTATCATCAAGGTAAGCTCACATGCACTGTCAATACAAAACTGGAAAAGTTTTTCTGGAGAACTACTGGCCTGTTCCTGCTCATTCAAATTCCTGCTCTTTGTCCGCTAAACTTGGATGAGGTTTTGATCAACTTTAAGTAAAGACTGGCTTGTGCCCACATCACCAGAACAGCATTACTAGGAATGGTCTGTAGCCCATACGCAGAAGATATATCTTGGATACTTTTTGCCCTCTGGGCTAATCTGTCCTTCTGTTTGATCCGTACCCCAGACCAACACACAAGGTCGAGAAAAGAGTCCTGTTGTGACATGGCCATACCCTTTTCCTACATCTTTCAGCAGAACCCACACGTGTGTGTTTGTGGCTGGGGAACACCACGTGTCTCCTTTCAGGGCCTCAACCCAAGGCTCCTACAGCCCTCTGCCATCATACATGGCTAAGTGGATGAATGGAGACCTCATTCCCTTGTGAACCAGTGCAGAATGGAACCATCCTCGCTGCAGCTGTGTTCTCATACAAGGTTTCCTGGCATGTGAACAACACAGGCATTTCTCATGGTTTCATTTTAGACCTTCTGTAGAGGAGGCAGAGTCACCGGCTCCTTGGAAAGAGAAGAATACAGAGCCAAGGTTTTAGTGCAAATTAACAGTGCTGTGTAAAGTCACCATATAATACTTTGCTATTTTGTATCCATGAGTCTGGCAAGAGCAGCCAAAATGTGGTGTGTGAAATAGGATTTTGCTTCTATTTCACATGAGACATGGATGAATAAGCAGAAAAAAGCTCTGAGCACATATGGATGTGACATCTGGGTGGTCAAAGAGAAGCTGTCCGTAAACTGGACCTCCTTCAGAAGCAGCTGTCTGAGGACAAGGCTAAGCCTTCACACTCTTCAGTTGTTTCAAATAGTAAGGCAAAACATAATAGGATTTTGGACTTGCCTACCCCATGAGGAGTACTAACAAATTCATGTGGTCACTATCACACCCAAAGTACATTTTATTATGTTTAAGCATAAGGCCAATGAACCCCTTGATTATGATTACATCCGTTTATATAGAAATCATGTCAGTCCAGCTAAATTTGTGGCTATTTGGCCACTGTCTCTGCTTCCTTTCTGATGCAGAAATTTCTGGTATTATTCCCAAAACTCTGGCAGAGCCATCAGAACAGCAGTAGAGGACAATTTGACAGAGTGAGACCATGTGGCCGGCAGTCTGGAGACCTGGGTTCTGGTCTGGGCTTTATCACAGATTTCCTGTGGACATGGAATAAATCACTTAATCTCTCACTCCCTTACTTTCCTCTTTTGTAGAAGAAGGATGATAATAATCATCCACTTAGCAGGGGAATTTTGAGACTAAGTTAATTAATGTTTCTAAATCCAGTCAATGTCCATAATTGTAACCACTAAATAAGCAAAATATATTCCAAGTATTATTTATTTTGCCACGTGAATATTGCCAAAGCCTGTAAATTTCTCTCAGAGTTTGTAGATGAATTAGCTCTTCTCCTAAATACTCAAGTGAGAAAGAAATGATCGCCAAAGAAACTATCACATCATGCTGGAAGGAAGGAACTAATGAACGAACAGTTCACACTGGAAAGGTAGAATTTGGACTGGAAATTCAGTCACCTAATGTTCACAGGGCACTGCCTGTGAGCAAGCTGGTGGTGCAGGAACCAACAATCATTTTGTAAGAATCCGTGATCTACTGACATGCCGTTCACTAACTGGAAAAATAAATATTCAACTTTGCTAACTAGTCATATGTGTTGATGGATTTCCTAAGTTCTGATAGCAACTTACAGCTGAAGTACTTCACTCAAAATCTAAATATTTATCCACTGTGTTATTATTGCCCTCATGAACCAGCCTTATAAAATAAAGTACAAGCATGGTCTGGCACACAGTAAAAAAACCAGCATATTTTTTGCCTTCACCAAAACTAAGTTTTTATTAATAATTTTTGTTTCTCATTGCTTCATTGTCATGACTTTTTCAGGACAAACTCTGTTGATAACATTTTTAATTTAATATGTTTCCAAAGGTTTTTTGATAGAACCATTTAACAGAATGGAAATTTAAATACCTGCTGTCACAAATATTTTGTAAGATGTTAATTTCTGATAGGACTAGTGACATGTGGCAGTGTATTTATATTACTCACATGTGCAAAACACTCAGAACTTCACAGAGCAGCTAATGTACCTGGACATCATAAACCCGAAAGCATTAACATCTGCTAAACACTCATATGAATACTAGAAGCACCCAGTATTTCACAGACATTAAAGTTTCCTGCTTTACAATATCCAGGTACCTCAGTTTACTTACTATACAACCATAAAGCAAGGGATTTGGACTGTAAACATTCAAAACTATTGAGAAAGAACCTCTTCCAAATCCAAGAGGATGCTGGAGACACCCCTCTCAGGGAGAAGACACAGAAGAGCAACTGCACAGTCTATCTCACTCCTCTCTCACACTGTTTCAAGCCTGTGTTTAACATGTTACAACTCCTATTTAACGCCTCTTTCAGATGCTTTTTCTATTCTGCTTTTCCATTTTAAAATTTCTCTGAGACTTCTTTGTCTGTGTGATTGCCCTCAAAGAATGTAAGAACCACAAAGCAAAATTGACCTCTACCCTGTGCAACCCCTTATTCCACTCTGGATCAAAACTGTGCTCCAACAATTTTTTTAAATATAAGATCAACCTCCAAAGAATTATTCATCATAGTAGAAGTAATAGTAGACCATGTTTAATCACGATTACCACACTGGCTAAGCCACATTGATATTACTACCATGTACACAAATATAGAGGATTTATGATCAAGCAGGAATATTGCAAGAAAGAAATAAAAAGATTTTAAGACAGTATAAAATACTGAGCCCATAAGAGAATGGGTCATGAATATAGAAGTCCATATTTCATTTAATTTATGTTAGATTTTAATAACCTTGTGGAGACAATACTTTAAAGTGCATGATTCAAATGTTCATATTTTCTTTACAATATTAAGTATCATGGGTCCAACTTAACGTCTGACTGGTAATGCAAAATATATTCTGACAGTATTTATTTCCATGTAATGAAATAAATGGTTTCTTTTCCTTCCCCTCTTCCCCATCAAATTTCCACTACCTAATCTTAGTGTGTAATTCTGTGCTTGGAATGAGAGAAAAGTGTCTGTGTCTTCCAAGATACTAACGCAGCAAGGTGCAAAGTTCTTGTATATGATATTCAGTAACCCTTACCATTCAGGAATGGATAAATAAATACAATGCTATCAGTGCAAAGCCAAGCACAAGGTCAAAAGGGGTGCCCCTTAAGTCCTTAAAATGAAGTACAGGTGGAACACAAGTGACAGATAGCATTATATGAACTGTCAGGGAAACTAATGGTATTCCATGAGAAACTTGTTTTCAGATAGCACCACATCAAGGAATCATAGAATCATCATAGAATGGTTTGGGTTGGAAGGGACCTTAAAGATCATCTGGTTCCAACTCTCCTGCCATGAGCAGGGACATCTTCCACTAGACCAGTTTGCTCAGAGCTCCGTCCAACCTGGCCTTGAACACTTCCAGGGAGGGGACATCCACAGCTTCTCTGGGCAACCTGTTCCAGTGTCTCACCACCCTCATGGTGAAGAATTTCTTCCTAATATCTAATCTAAATCTGCCCTCTTTTAGTTTACAGCCATTCCCCCTTGGGCTATCACTACACACCCTTGTGAAAAGTCCCTCTCCATCCTTCCTGTAGGCCCCTTCAGGTACTGGAAGGCTGCTATAAGGTCACCCCGGAGCCTTCTCTTCTCCAGGCTGAACAGCCCCAACAATCTTA
>Ga0065711_1030593_pt1 | contig 32047 bp, 29 predicted proteins | sample Hoacrofraction12_FD_59098 | JGI IMG/M metagenome (GOLD analysis project Ga0065711, IMG submission 59098) | Hoatzin crop microbial communities from Cojedes, Venezuela - Epithelial fraction 12 v2 (version 2) | ecosystem: Host-associated > Birds > Digestive system > Esophagus > Crop | place... | reverse complement strand
CAACAGTGAGCCAAAAAAAAAAAAAAAAAAGACGACATTTAAATTTACTGCAAAATGCAAATATTCTTTACAGCAATCACTAACAAAGTGTTGGTGGTCATTTTTCCTTTCCCCTTTAGCTGCTGTTGGGAAGGCTGGCGTCTGCTGACATGGACATTTACAGAAAGCTTTCACTTACAGGTGCTGCTTCTCTCTGGAGAAGGGGTAGGAGAGGCGCTTCACTGTCTGAGGTTTGTGTTCTGCTACTTTCGGCTGGATGGGCTCTGTTATTTTCTGAATTACAGAGTTAATCTTTTTCAGAAGACCATGGGTCTGATTGATCTGATACATCTGAGTGGGCAAAGAGAAAAAAAACCAGTAAAATTCTAGTGGGTTTTGGTAATCCCTAACAGACAGTGAATTGCACGAAATAAATCATCAATTAAACAAATACATCAGAGTAAATTATCAAGGAGTATAACTTACCTTCTTGAAAACATTCAGAAACACACAGATGGGTGGGAAGGCCAAACCAAGGCAAGCAGAGGAAGTCTATTGCTTTTGCTCTGAGCCAAAGCATGGCCCATGTTTGATTCCAGATAATCAGGCTGGGGTGTTCAGCAGAGATACACTCAGCACTGGCTCCCGAGACACCCGCTCCTTTGGCATTTACTGATTTCTTGGTGCAATGGGACAAAGAAATGAAGGAGCTACGGAGCCCCTGTGCAAAACAACAGAAGTGGTCTCCCCTCCCAGGGGACTTTCCTGGGAATACTGTGCAGGTTTCAGGCTTTTCCCCTCTTCCATATAAAGGAACCAAAATATCTTGGATCGTCTGTTGCGGTTCTGTAGCACCGAGCGCAGGAATTGTGTTAGCAGGTCACGAAGGAGGGTTACTGGCTTCCCTCTCTGAGCCACAAAAACTATGTGCAGATCCAGGGCAGGGCTCTCACCGCAGGAAGATGCTTGGCTAGAAATAAAGCTTTAGGGGTCTGAGGGTGGTCTCAGGCACATCGCTTCACCCAGACAGTGCCTGCAGGCTTAGGTGGCCTCTTTCACCTCCCTCCCTCCCTCCCCCAAATTGCCCACCCTAACTTTTCTTTCATGGCAAAGCAGCTTTAACTGCAGGCTCACAGCAGAGTTCTTTTTTATCTAATTGCGCTTCTGATTAAAATCGGTGGTAAGTGAGGCAATAATGGGGATTAATATGAAATCCAAACCAAAAGTGTGGTTTTAGTGTTGTAATAAATGACGCCGGGCTTTAATCCTGTCTCTTGCTCCATTATAGACTTCCCTCTGCAGTCTGGGACATGCACTTAGTATGTGTTTAAATATTAATCCATCTCTAAGCTACACTCACTGAACAGGTAGCTATCTATCACTGATGATTTAGAATTGATGAAAATATACTATCATTTCTTTAATGATATTTCAAATATTCTGAAAGATAATTTATTTTGTGGTAGAGTAGTCCCAACTCCTGCAAATATGACTAACGATGTGTATGAAGAGTCACTAAACCCAGCGAGACTTCTGCACACCAATTGTTACTCTTTTGTTCATTTTTAGCGTTGGGTGAGGAAAAAACCTCCAAAACACACACATAAATTTCATCATCAGTTGCCACCTCTTCTTTTAAAACACCCTGAGAGGATGAGACATCGTATGAAATCACTCGCACGGTGTACAGATAGCGGCAGCGGCTGGGAATGCTTGACTTCCATTCCTCCCTCCAGTTATTCTTTCTGCTGTTCCAAGCAAGCAAGTTTGTGACTCTCAGTTTCTGTATACATCAGTTAGCTATTTTAAAAATGCTGGTGGGAGGAAAAGTCTACGTTTGTAAGGTTCTTAGAGATGAGCATATGTTTAAACTATACCTTCCAGAGGAAAAAAAGAAAATCAGGACTCACCTTTTTTGTGGGCATCTTGAGCTTAAGAAATTCTGCCTCTCGACACAACACATTCCACGGTGCGTGTATTTTTACAAATCCAACCCCATGGATTTTAGTCTATAAAAAAAAGCAAGAGAAAAGGTTACTGATGAGAGCAAATGAAACATTTTTCCCCTTATGTTTCATACATACTTAAGGAACAAGTAGTCTATCGCCACCAACACGCTAAATCTCGTTTGTTTGAGACAGCCAGTTTCTAACAACAGGACAATCACTGAACACCTCTCCGTGCTGAGCTGCTATGAAATGTGACTCAAAAACGCTATTGTCTTCCAGAGCAATTACCACAAGGTTAAACAGATAAAAACTGTTTGGGAAATAAAAGCTAAAATGACTATGGACACAAATACAGACGAAGCCAGTTAAATCTGAATCGTAGGCATCCAGCCAAACGGTATGATTTCGTGAGTGCGTTGTAATTAATGGAGCTGAGAGAGTCCCTGCTGCCTCCTAAGAGCCGCTCAGTATCTCAAAGGACCAGAACTGCAGTAAGAGAGAAGCAGCCTCTGCTATAGATGCAAATACCTAGATTAAAAAAATATGCATTTTATTTAGGAAAATCACTAGGAAGAATTCAACAAAACAAAAGAAAAAAAAAAAGATAAATGGTAATGATAATCTTAGTGGCATGCTTGCATCCCACTGGTTCTCTGAGCGCTGTTCTAGACAGCTGGACATGGGGGTTTGCTGCTGGCACTCCCACATATACCCGTCTTCACTCCCACGGGAGTAATCATTTCAAAGCCATTGGACAAACGATATCAAACTAGGAGGCATTCAGCAAACAGAAGAGAAAGAAACTTTAATGAATCTTTCCAATTTTGCTGCTGTATCAGCTCAGGCACTTCTTATGATAACTAGCTTTCACGCAGCTGTATTCCGCACAGGCTTTCTAGAAATCAGTTACTCGAAGGACAGAAGTAAAACCGTCAGCCTTCCCATAGGGCACGGCTTCCACACCACCTTTGAATTTACTTCACTGATGAGAGTTTAAGTGACTTTGTAAACATACAGAATCACAGAAAGAATCACAGAATCACAGAATGTTCGGGGTTGGAAGGGACCTCTGTGGGTCATCTAGTCCAACCCCCTGCCAAAGCAGGGTCGCCTACAGCAGACTGCACAGGACCACGTCCAGGCAGGGCTTGAATATCTCCAGAGAAGGAGACTCCACAACATCATCTGTTTAAGAAATTTTTGCTCTGTTTTGCAATTAGTAAGGCCTCCAACGCAACTCCGTGGCATGCTTCTCAAGCCCAAATGATTGCAGGTTTTTCTCCCTACACTGACGTGCTGGAGATGGAAGCTGATGTAAATCCCCGTGGCTTGCTTTCATCTCTACACATTCCTGATCTGGTTTGGTATCTTGTACTGAAAGGACAGGGTTCTTGCTCTTTTACGACGTCCTGGCTTGAACCCCGAGCCCTTCTGCATCATCTGAAATTGTATTACATGTCATAGGTGGGAACCTCCCATCTTGTAAAGGATTTAAATATCTATGACCTGGCACAGGCAGGCTTCCAGTTTACTGTAACAGCTTGCAAGCTGGATGGAAAGCAATTCTCATTTTCACCTGGGCGGCAGAGAAGCAAAAGGTTTTTTGCATTATACCATGCAAAACAGATACTTTTAAAATATATACGTATACACACACACCTCTCATTATATACATGTCTGATTTGTGAATAATAGATGGCAGATTTATTTTTTTAACACTGATCATAGGTCTAGATGTTTAATCTCAACTTTTAGATCCTGTAAATAAAACCAGAACAGATGTTTACACTCTCTCACAGGAATTTCAGGCATATTGGTTGGATCAGTTAATTGTAATAGCGTTCTTTGAAATTAATACGGCTGTGACTATTTCTACTAATCACACACTGGCAGTACTTCACACATCATTTTTTATATAGACTAATGGTCTTTTAATAGAATATACTGTTTTCAGGGTACAGGTGAAAGGCATTACAAGCTGTACTGTTCATAGCTAAGAATGGAAAGAGCAAACTGTAATACAGGCCCACGCGCCCGAGCTAGAGCATGTACCAGAATTTAATTCTCTTGAAGTCTATACTGAGGTATAAAAATGTCACTGTCTGTATCAGGTATTTTTCATCAGAACTGGAATTACCAGTGGATCCAAACCACAGCATACTGTAAACCCACTGAACTGGGATTAGTGTTGAGAGCAATTTAAGCCTCCCTTCTAGATAGGGCAACAGATCAACAAGCTGTGTTGCAATAGTGGATGTGCCACAAGTCCTGGCCAAGAAAATTAAGAAACTTCACCTCGTTGGGGAATTAACAACACCGCAGCCCATTCCTGTGATGCGAACTACATTGGTGGCCGAGGATGGGGCTACCAGAACTGATACCAAATTCTGGAAGAGTTGAGCTTGTGTAACCTTGATCAGAGCCAGGTTCAGAGGAACAGCTCAGCATCTCCCAGGATTTGACGACCAGTTGTCTTCCTTATCTTTAACAGTTTGAAATGGCTCCTTACGTCCTCATCACGTTCCAGTTCCAGACCGGCCTCCACGAGGTTCCCTTCGTACTCCTCCCTGCGAAACCTCTTGTCGTCTTCGTGGTAATCCACGTGAGGTTCGCTTTCCCCCATTTCCAGCTGCACTCCCTTCCCAGGAAGCGGCTGGTCCTGCTTAGTGCTTCGGGCACTTGAATCATTGTGATGAACTCTCCTGGCGAGCGTCCTCCCTGATGAGGACTTCTTGTAATGATAAACTAGGATGTAGTCTACTTTTCTCTTGCCATCTCTGAAGTAGAGTCCATATTTGCAGTCAGCATCTGGATTTTTGGATAGGGAATTTAATAACTGGAAGCAGGGAATGGGGTTGTGGAGAGAAGGAGAGAGGAGAAGAATAATGAGTACACAGGCCAACACAGACACCAGACAGACTATATCCTTGTATCCTTCTTGCCTGGAGCACCCAACGACCTATCTTCAAACAGCATGCACACAGGAGGAGCTCCCCCCTGCTACTCACTCACAGCAATTTTGCAAGTTAACACCTGCAATTTTACTGATAGCCAGCTGAGATTTTATTGGCCAGAAATAAATAGATAAAATGACTGGGATTTAATCTAATTGCCAGCACACTAGTTCATAAGTCAGCTACTTGGTGGATTTGGTTTTCTCCTCTGGGGGTTAATCACCACTAAGATCATCTGTCCTTTTCCACCCAAGACATCTGTGTCTCAGTTCTGACAAATAGATTAATGTCATGTGCAAACATTTCTCACTTCTCTTATCTAGCGTTGCAAGTTTGTATCATCTGAGAAAGAGATCATCTTAGATACAGACTGAAGGGAGCCAGCTGGTCACGAAGCGCGGCCAAAAATGCAGATGGATCGTAGCCAGAGAACTGGGTTCACTGCTTACTGAGTTCATCGTGTGTCGTGTGTGTGTCCCCCCCGCCTTACAAAACCTGTGTCGCTTTGCAATCTGATAGTGGCAAAGGCTTTATTTTCATCTTGAATTAATGCTGTGTAAGTGTTGCAAGATGCAAGAAATGCAAGTCTTAAAGCACAATTCCATTTCCAAGCATTTATGTGAAAAACTGCATGGGGCAACTGCAGAAACACAAAAAAAGTACTAACAATTACTCATTTCTACTTTCAATAGCACTGTTCATGCATAATTCACAATCCTACTCGTGGAGGTGTACAGACTATTCAAAAAAAAGAAAAGAAAATTCACTAGTAACTTGCATTTGTTTTTACAAAAAATACTAATCACAGCAGTGGCTTTTCAGTGCCATACAGGAGAATGGTAAGCCTCCCCATAGGGAAAAAGACTTGTGCTCCAAATGATAGCAATTGGCCATCGACTGCAAATCGTATCAGTCAAAACCCATTTGGGATGTGTACACCTTCTGCTTATTTCATACATAAAACCGTGATTGTAAGTTATTTGCAAACAGTTGTTTTTAAGGCAGTCTGATTTTTAAACCCCAGATGAAAAGAGCAGCCTCTGAGCTTACAGCATCTCACAGCCAATATAGCCAAAATATCATTGAAACCCACCCAATGTTACCCAAATTTGCACATCTCTGTACATCACGTTGGGGAGGGCAGGTCCCAGCCACTGTAACTATAAATCAATGCCTTTGAGGGACAGTCTGTTCTGCCCTCTTTGCCTCGGGGAGATTTTTGCTCAAACAACAAATTCAAGCAGCAAACCCCATCTTCCTGGGTTTGGAGGGAGGAGGAAGCATACCGAAGCAGTGGTCAGGCAAGCGCCAGCAGAGGAACGCGTAGCAGGAATGCGCAGCAAGGAGGACTGGCAGACAGCAGGCAGCCCGAGATGCCAGGCAGCACGGGGAGCAGCCGTGCGCAGAGGTGGGGATGCCTGAGCTTTCCAAAGCCTGACATGACCACATCTGGCCAGGGCCAGCGCGGCTGCAGATCCCCATCTCCTCAGTCCCTCGCCACTTTGCTCCACGCCTGCCTTCGCTGTTTCTCTCTTTTCTTCTCTGAAGATCCCATCTCTCTCTTCCATTTAACCTAAACCTTTTGCTCCAAATACATAAATATATCATACAATAATACAGCATTTGCTGCCACCATGGAGTCTGCTCCTTGTCCTATTCTCTCTTCCTCCTGCTCTTATTTAGCCATGGTGATAACACATTCTTCAGGGCACAGGCGTGAGCAGCCTGTGCCCTATCTAGATACTCCCATTTGGTTCTTAAGCATAACTACAACACAGAAGACCATTAATAGCTATCACTTTCTGTTTGCTTTGTGTTTAAAGATATGTACCTGTGAATGCAGAACATTTTTTTTAAAAGCAAGCTGACAGTCTGCTTGGGGCAGGCAACTCAGTTATGCAAATTTCTACAGAAACAAAACATTAAGAAATAGTAACTAACTGGATTTTCAGGATATCATGCCTCTTCAAAGTAAGTAGCTGTTGTAAACAAGATACAGGAACGCTGGGATTTCTTTCCAGATAACTAATTGTAATTTTTAAAGATGTGTTGATCTTATTAATTGATTAAACATCGATTTCTGAAAAACTGGGCTGAACCAATAAACATTCAGCTAAGCACAGGGAGATAAAACAGGCAAAAGGCTCAGACCCCAACTGCTTCCTACCCTCCTTGGACTGACTTTATGAGGGACAGCAATTAGCCGGTCTGTTCTGGAGACTAATAAATAAAGGAAACGGGCAGGACTGAAGACGGCTCTGGAAGGTGATAGCAGCGAGCGCACCAGATGTTTGCAACTGCTTGGGGAGCTCAGGAGAGTTGAGTACATCCCAGCCACGGCTCCTCTTCTCCTGGAGCACGCCTTGGGTGAAGAAAAGCGGCACTGAAAATCTCCGGTTCCTCTGTTTCTTTGAGCCACTGCCCCCAGGAAGGGTACAGGTCACACTGCAGAAACTCAGCGAAAGCCTTTTCCCATTTCTTTGAACTCTCCTGTGGAAAAGTTGACCCTTGTGGGGACTCACTGATAATATCGGGGAAGGTGCTGCACTTTGGATACTAAAGCCTCAGTAAATTTATTTTTATATGAGAATAGCTATATTCCACTGCAAAAGGGATGCAGCCAAAAGACTCAAAGAAGCCTGTTGGTCCTGTTTCAAAGAAAGAAAAGGTTGGATTCTTTTAAGGATGTGGTATGAAAGCTGAAAGGTACTCATAGGCCACACCCTTTCTCGCAGCGCCACTATGCTGAAATAGAGGGAGTTGCGTAGACTTAGACCACATAAGGTCATGTCCCTTTGGCTGCAAATGTGACACAGAAGAGACATTTCAGTTTTACCCCAGCAAGAGGGATGTTTACATTCTGACAGAATTATTCCTCCATGCTCAATCCTAATTAAGCATAAGCACAAGCACAATGAATCAAGTATTGCTTTACACCTTTCCCCAGCGAGATCTGTTATACAGCTCACTCCACCTCAATTCCTTCACCTGAATAAGCTCTTTTTAATGTGTTTACGACATAAGCAACTCCTAATCCTGTTGGGTATTCGCATTACTAACTTTCTTTAAGATCGGCGTTAAAGAATTTAACCAAGGCACAATTAACGACACTGGAAATCTCTATTGCACGCTGCAGACTATTAGTTTTACATTACCTATGTTAATAGCTTCCGCATGAAATTTTAGACTTTCTTTTCTGTTCTGCTCTATAGGGGCAAAGAGATTTAAAGGTTGCCACAGCCTTATTGCCAGATTGATTACTCTGAGAATAGCCAACTCCTTTTGAGGCTACAGGTTAAACAAGGATCCCTTGCTTCCCTTCTTCACATCAGAGAACAAACCCCACTAAATTAGCATGTACTGTGGCTAGTGGCAATCCTCCTCAGCACTTCTGAAAAAGAGAGGGAGAGGATTTCAGAGCATCCCAGGAATGGAGAGAATGAGAATTAAGCTAAGGGGTAAAGCGCAGTCTGCCAGTTATGACGCATCTGGCAAGTCCTTTACTCACTGTACTCTCATGCTGGTCATAGCCGATATCCTCAATAGCTCGGATGTTGATAATGTGGATCCCCTTCTCCTCAGCAGGTAGACAAGAGTATTTCTTGTTCACCCTCATTCCTGTCTCCTCTGGAGCCTCGTTGAGATCTTCGGGCAGAAAATTCACGCCATGAAACTCACTGTCTGCATCTGAAAAGAAAAGGAACAATCTCGTCAAGACATTTTAATCCCAACATTCGCTCCTCCCAGAACCACCCAAGCTGAAACGTGTCCTGTTTGTGCCTTCTTCTGCCAATGAGCCCTTAAGCAGGGCTCCCACCCTCCTCCGTGCCTCCCTCCTCAGCTTTCTAGCAGCCCTCTTCAGCCCTACCTAGGTCTCCTCCTCCAGAGGAGGAGTGGTCAGCTCACTTCTTTTCTGCACTGCCACATGGTCTCACAGAATTATTATATTTCTTGGTAAGAGAAGGCAAAAAGAAAAAATAATCTGACAATTAGCTGGTGACAGTAGGTGGCATGGTGTTTTCCCCTTTTCAGTAGGCATTTTCTCCTTCAACAAGCACTTGTTCATGCTGGAAAATTAAGTAGTGGGTTTTCCCTTAAGTACTTATGCACTGAATCATTCTTATATAATTAGTCTTGAAAATTCAAGGTTTCCTGCCTCTCAACCTGCCAGACACCCGTACTGTTTCCACTTATTATTAAAGTATATAGATGGGCTAAAGGATTTCACGTAAAAATTTCACTACAAATTGAGCAACCAGATAACAAATAAAATGCAAACTAGTGTTTGCGTAGGTGCATTTATGCAAGTAATAGAAGGCACAGTTTTCCAAGTTCTGATTCATTTTGACATTGAAGCAAAATACTGCAGCATTACGTCCTTTTTTAAACCATGCAGGAGCAGGATTTGCTTGTCTAAAGAGTGAAGATAAAGCAAGAATTTTAGGATTTAGCCTTGAATGGATACTAAATTAACTCCCCCCAAAAAACCAAACAACAAAAACATGCAGAGGAGCACACTCTAATAGCAGCTATGTTACAACAGCCTGTTGCTGCAACTAGTTCAACACCCTGTCTCTGGAGCAGGGAGCAGCAGAAATGGTACAGAATTGGCCCATTAGGAAAAATACTTCCCTCCTACCTAGAGCTGCCACTGAGCTTATGATGAGGTGAGGACAGACAACGCATTTTAATTAGGTATGTCTTAGCCTAAGAGCGTGTTACTCCTCTTCACCAGACTACCCGTCTGGATTTGGCTGAACTTCAGGGATGATGTGTAAAGAAGAGACAGGGAAAATCCCATTCCCCAAAATGATGTCAAACTGAGGAGCATGGCTGATAAGCTGGAGGGTACAGCTGCTACTTCAAGGGGTCTCGACCGGCTGGAAAACTGGGCTGAGAGCAGCCTCCCGAAACTCAAAGTCAAATACAATGTCCTGCACTTGGGCAGACTAGTCTCAACCACAAGCACAAACTGGGCACAGACCAGACAGAAAGTGGCCCTGCAGAAAAGGACCTGAGGGTCCTGGTGGGCAGGTTCGAAGTGGTGATCATCCTGAGTGGTGAAGGATAGCTGCATACTGCACTCCATTAGTAAGAAAGCACAGACAGCAGATCTAGGAAGCAATTTTCTCCTTTATTTGATGCTTGCCAGACCACAGCTAGAGTGCTGTGCCCAGTTTCGGCTTCCCAGCACAAGGAGGACATTGACAAACTTGAGGAAGTCTAGTGGAGGACCATCAAGATGGTCAGTGGTCTTGAATGCCTGAGAAGAAGCTGAGACACCTGTCCTTATGCAGCCCAAAGAAGAGAAGGCAAATGATGGGGTCCCATTCCTGCCTTCAACTACCTACTGAGTAAGTACCGACGTGGCAGAGCCAGATTCTTCTCACAGGTGCACAGCAAAAGGATGGGAGGCTACAGACAAGTTGCAACAAAGGAAATTCTCACCAGGCATTAAAAAAAAATCTTAATTCTTTAACAACGAGGGTGATCACATGATGGGGAAATGTCCCACTGAAGCCACAAATCTCCATCCATCTCTGCAGATGGTCAGAGCTTGACCACCCATGGCCTCGAGCAACCTGACCCAACTTTAATGTTGGGAAGGCACTGCATGAACCTGCGATCTACATTCTTCATGGCAACATGTAGGAGTTAGCACAGACAACAACCTGCAGCAGCAGAGGAGGAAGGTGTGGCCAAAACCTTATAATATTTGTTGAGCTTATCAGAGTAAGATAATCGCTATTAGCATGAAAGTCCTACTTCCCTGGAATTAGTAGTCCAGCTTCTCTGGAACGCGCAAACACCAGAAGTTTGTGGATGTTTATCTCAGTTTCTGTATCTGGGAAATTTGCTGCCCCAAGTGACTCTCCGCAGGCTGCCCCCTCTCCTAGGAACTGCGGTGCTCGTTAACACCATCACCTTTGCATAAAATCTAGGCAGCAATTATCCTTACATATTTCATGCGTACAGCATGTTACACGCACTTCTCTGCAGATCTGTGTGGCTGTTCTTGGGTTTTCTTAAAAATTCTCAAATAGTTATCTCAGAAAAGATCTCGCGGCAGCATACTCAAACTCAGTAAATCACTTGAATAACAATTTGTAATAATTAAAGATGCTTTTTATGGGGTAGTACAGAGATGCAGCCAAAAAAAAACGCATCAGTCTCACGGGAGCGACTAGCATGTTTGTAACAAATACTGCACACACCAATGCTCTCTTTTTCCCCAGCATATACATGAAAATACACACAGACTCCCTGAACACACGGGAACTGATACAAATGCGATCGGCTGCAGAATCCAGCTTTTATTCTGTAGCTGTAAAATGCTCATATAACAATACAACAACTTTTGGAACTGCATAAGCATAACAACCTGCTTTTTTATTTGGAAGAATGCCTGAAACAACTTTCCAGAAACAATAGCTCAAGTGCTGTAAAAGTCCTCTCTCCTTTTTCCTCTTTTCATACATGTACTAAATAAAACCTAGTTCCCTCAGCCGATTACAGAGGATATTAGAAAAGAAGCACCTTTTACTGACTATAAACCTGAATATTGTTCATATCTCATAACGGACCTGTGAACTTTTCAGTGCTGGTTAGGATGGAACATGTTTAGAGCAGAAAATCACAAGCTTCATTGAGTCCCAATGAGCTCCCTGTGCTCTGGAGCTGCACTTCTGAGCAGCATTTGTTAAGTCCACGGTACAGAGCAAGGAGACCTGCTCAAATGATTCAGTGCTATTGTGCAAGCCCAATCACTCATCCACAAGCACATATTTACATTTCTGTTTACACATCAGTAGCCTGGCAATATTGAAAAGAACAAATACTTCAGGTAGGCAATGAATCATATAATTCTGGTTTATTATGACTACTGGAAAATATATGAAATGGGAGAACTTTATTGATACAATCTTAATTACAAGTTTGATTTCTGTACTTAAGGATGTCAGGATTTAATACTAAGTAAAGCCATCCAAACCACTTTGATAATCACAAATGCACAGGGATTATAACTAGTTCACTAATGCTGATTTGGCAGAGGTCAAAGCATTCTGTTGTGGAACACAAAATGCCTTTTTAAATGGAATAGAGTAATTTAAAGACATAAAAGCGTGAATCTCTATTTTGTGTTAATCATTAAACAAGGACAATAATTCAATCTCAAAATAAATTCACATTCAGAATTATCTATAGCAAGGTAGTAGATGTAATATAAAGAGCACAAAGCACATTAAGGTCCTAATTCAGCTACAGTCACATCTTAATCTCTTCGTTGGGAGCTGAAAGAGAGGAGTATTGTTAAAATCGCTAGCTTTGCTGCCTTCTAACATTGACTAACCCACTCTCTTCTATTTACTAACCAGAAAACAATGCAACAAATACTTGAAGTGCTCAATGTATTTCAACACAGCCACATAAGCAATCAGCCCTTTCTCTTCCATTTCCACAGCTGATGTTGCTCAGAAACCCACAGATTTCGAGACAGCAGAAGTTCCTAATATTCCTGGAACACAGACTCAGACCCACCTGATGCTTCTTGTACACTTTGTTATGTATTGCTTTGTCACTTCCCAATATTTGCGAGGAATCGCAGAACACCCTGCTGACTATACAATATATAATGATATAGTTTAAAGTATTCTTTGCCTGTCTGAAAACCTCCACTTTTTGCAGGAGTGCAGAGTGCCAAAAAGCATACGATAGCAATTTCAATCCCATCTGTGAGCCAGGTTTGAGAAAGTATTTGGTGAATATCAGACATGTACAGACCTTCTACCTGCCAGGTAATTCCCGTTTTTGCTGTTAAAAACCCAGTGTTTTTCATAGCTGATATAAAAGAACAGGCTTTTACGTAGCACATGTATTTAGGAACAGCCCCATAGGGCACATGACTATACGTATATCTTAACAGCTGTCCCTTTTTTGTTAGGAGTGAGGTAACACCGGAGAGCAAGAAAAAGACATAGAAACAGATGTTTGCAGCAGCTCTCAAGCTACCTTTCTGCTCTCTGTGGGAGTTTTCCCAGAGATCTTTGGATGTTGTGGATTACACTGAGCCACCAGCTGCAATTCAGAGCACGGAGATGCTACGATGACCTTGCAAACTGCATTAAAGTTAGAGATAACTTAGCCACTCTGAAATGATTTCTGTGTAAGATGCATCAGGCACAATGAGATCTGTGCCATTTCCAGTACAAAACAAGCAAGCACTATATTCATCTGAAGTAGATAAATTTATGTGAATCACAGAGATGAGAGCGTGAGGACAGAAACTGGTGAATGAAAAGATCAGAAGAGACAAGTGCATTATAACAGTTAAGTGCACGTCTTGTGTCTTTGCGCCAGTCACTTCTCCCCCTGAATCTCCAATGAGTGTCTCAACAATACGGGAAACAAGAGTAAATTAATAAAAAAAAGCTCTCAAACTTGCAAATGTCTGCTTCTTTGTTCAAACTTCAGTTGCAGATGTAAAAGTCCTGAAACTCTTCTTGCAAAAATTAACACTAATTATTTAGCGATAAATTTTCCACCACAGAAATCTGGCATCTTCTGCTGTAATCGTTACCCATTTAGACAATGCTTCTTCATTGGACTTTGGCGACCAGGTGAACAAGAACTGAAAATCTGCTCTAGAAATGGCTGTATTTTCTCCACTGCTAGCCTCAGACTCGATCAAATAGCTTATTAATATTATAGTCATACTCACCTATAACCACTGGATATTCTAAAGGAAAAAATGATTTTTCATTAAAACAAATGGAAAATTGCTTTCGCACAATGCAGTTTTTACAGAAACATGCTGCACTAGTTCTAAAACGAGCATCATCAAGTCAGCCTGAGTATATAAAACAAACGAACAACTATTTCACTGCTCAACCTGAAACCAATAACTTTGCTGAAGCTGGCTTCCTCTTGGGTTTTTTTTTTTTTTTTTTAAGGGAGTATGTTTAAGAAAGTGGTTAGAACAAAAACGTTGTAAAGACATTTAAGTTAGCTGTCCCAGCTGTTCTCAACAGGAAGAAACAGGACAGTTACAAGACCATGTGATCAAACCCTTTCAAATGTTCAAATTCTTAGCTTTTTGCCTTATATAAATTGTGATAAAATTCAGAATGAAAAATTAAGAATCATGAAGGGTAAGTTCCCCAAGTAAATAATTTTAAAAGAGCCTTAACACCAGTCCTTCACAAAAGCTTCTGAAATACTAGTGTATAGGGTTTAGATTCCTTAAGCTGAAGACATGTGTTTCTTAGGAATTATCAAGTCAAAGTGCTGTGCGCAGGTCCCAGAACTGGTCATGACCCTACTGCAGTAGCAAAGAAACGTAGTAAGGGAGTGATGCACACACACATGTTAAAAAAAATACATACTCACATATATGAATATAGGTTGCCCGTTTTGTTTATACTACACTCTTTCTGCAGAAGAAATGCTAGTGTGTGCAACATGTGGGGTACTTTTTGGGTTTGGGTTCTTTAAAAAAAAAAAAACAACTTTGATAGCTACTGAGAGAAAGTGTGTTTTGCTTACTACATATTGCCCCCTAGCAGCAGAATCCTCCTTCAGCACATTCTTACCCATTTCTTTACCTCCTGTATCTCCCAAATGCAAAGTTACAGGTTAATCCTTCGGCGAAGAAGAAAAAAAAATATTCTCAGAAGCAACTCACCTATCACTTCCTCCTTGTTTTTTGGGGTTTTTTTTTCTCCTTTTTTTTCCCCTCTTGATATATTATAAGGTTGCCAGATTTGGAGCCTGAAATCCCTGCTTCGTCATCAGGAAAAATAAGGCCACGCAAATGTCAAGGAAGCCTCAGTATGCCACCCCACCAGCGCGCCTCATTCCCGACCCATGGGTCATTCCTCCTGGCCCGCGAAGCCCCGCCGCGGGACCGCCAGCGAGGATACCCGCCGCTGGCAAAGACGGGAGATCTTTTTTTGGGACGCTGACACCTGTTTACGAGGTACTGGCCTGAGACCAGCAGCCCAGTCAGGAACCACAGTACTCTCCAAGGAGCCCTCATACATGTCCTGAACTTTTGTTCTGTTCAAAGTCCAGAAGATAAGCACTGATTAGATCCACGTCTGCGACCATTTGATTGAAATGTTCCCTTGCCTCTCCAGCTGCGACCAGCCAGATGTTGCCTCTAGCAGCACTACTTCTGGAGATGCAGGAGGTTGCACTAACAACATTGACTGGTCTGGCAGGCAAAGGGCTGCTGTAAAAGGCAACCGACCTACCCCCGGGCAAGATGGATGCTTTCAGGGACACCTTCTGTCCACCCGCCTGCAGAGAGCTGACTCCCTGCCCCTTTGATCTCCCGTAGCACCGTGCTAAGTAGGACACCCTGGAACTCGCCCATCTCCTTTGCTTCTGCATTTATTTTAAAACTTGGCCGTAGCCTAGGTCTGTACAGGGCATTACTTTGATGAAGCGAACAGGAGGTTATGATCCAATCCATTAAAAAAAGATCGAACGGTGCAATAAACCTTGGATTCCAAGGACAGTTTCCTTTACAGAACAGAAATACTTTCAAAGCAGGACAATCTTAATATAGCTGATGCTGACAACTTCGTTAGCACTTCGTATTACACCGAATGGCAGAGCCCATTCAGAGACTTTGTGTCCAGTATTTGGGAGTCTGAAAACCAACTCCTGTCACACGGGTGGAGAAAAATCAGCTCCTGGCAGGACTATCTGAAACATCAGCTTGCTTAGTTATATTTCTCTGTACTGACTTACCAACGGTGGGTCTCTAGAGTGGGGCTGCAGCTTTCCTGGAAGGCCATCTACAGCTTTAAAGTTATTGATCTATTATTATCAGCAACATGTTAAAAGAAGGTTAGGACAACTCACAACTATGACCTCATTTCTATTTCTGCCCTTCTATTTTTGCTTTTAAAGATTAATTTACCCTGTTTGCAGTATGTAGCCCCTAGGCTTGAACACATCTAACCTGACGCAACCCCTGTGAAACGTGAAATCTAAAAACGAAGAGCAAATTACCTAAAAACCACAGTGATAGCAAAATGAACATTTTGGTTGAAATGTTATTTTCAACAGCACATAAAGGACCAGCAAATATAAATTCTATCACAACACGAGTCATACTACCCATATATTTAGACCCTGAAAAATCCCACAAACCCCTCCCCCCCCCGCCCATACAAATTGCACTTTTTTTCCCCCAAATAACAACAACTACTTACTGGTCTATTAAGTAAGTCTGTTTTCAGACCTACTTCTAAAATACTTAAATCAAGCACTCTTCTACCAGACACTGGAAAAATATTTCAGATTTGCTTCTGTTGCTATTCCACAAAAAGCAGCATTAAAGCCATGCTCAAGTCCACTGCAGATTGTTATCTGCAAACTGTAACTCCAGTTTTATTGGTTATTTCTGTAATTTGCTAGTATTTCATAACAAAATAGACAAAATGAGTGAAATCCTAGTTACTTTGCTACACATACAGAATAATTCTTGCCACATTTTTTTGCATTTTATATGTTTTAGTGAGAGCAGAAGCAGTGGCATGATTCACTGAAATGCATCAGGACTAAAGGCTCTAATCCTCTTTCTTACACAAATTACTGCCAACTTCCAAAACGTGTTTTGATGACTTCTTGAATCCCTCTGCAATGTCATATCCTGAGTAATACGTATCGTGGGAAGAAGAGGATGGACTGGATAGAGCAGATCCACTGAATCCATGCTCTAGGAATCCTGTTAGTTATGCTTTGAAGGAATATGATGCTCATTATTTTTGTTTGTATGTTCCAAGGGAAGGCAGTTTTTACCAACAGGAGCAGTAAGATGAAAGGAAAAACAAAAAACTACAAAGGAGATTATGGGAAAAGTAGTGGTAAGCATTGGGACAACATAAACCTAAGTTCTCACAGCATCTTTTAAAGGTATCCAAGTACATTTAAAATATTAAGTATATTTTCCTTTATCAGCCTACTACAAATAGCTCCTTATACCAATCACACAAATATAAGGATCCAAAGATTACCAGTTTTACCACTAAAATATCAGCCACAGACTGCAGCCTGGGGCTGAGGCCATAGCATATACTGACTGGCAAAGCTGCTCTTGATCGAAGAGGTTTCCCATTTAAAGTCCTAATCTTGAAACATCAGCACTCATGTTTTAAATTCCCATACATCAAAGCCATGAGGGCATTCAGACTGCATAGACTTAGGTACAGATGTCTTGGAAGGCTTTGCTGACCTGATAAAGATGTTTTAGACTACAGTCGCCATGTTCGGTAACTGCAGCTCTTCTAGTTTCGCACTGGAAGAGCCAGTCAGCCTGGGTGGGGTTGAGTTTTGTATGGCAGAGCTCCACCTTCTATATGTTCTTTGGGTGTACCAAAGCAGGTGGAGCTGATTAGATAGGCAGATGGTGGTAGGCGATATTCATCCAAGGTCCTGGTGCAGCCTCTAGCTCTGTGCTGTTTGAGGTATCTTTCCACAAGAAATAAACCCATAATCCTGCCTGAGCAAAAGCTTGGTTCTAGCACGTTTTCTTCATGCCCCTGCAGTTTTAACTTGGATGTGGGGCAACATTGCTACAGGACAAGCAACTGCTAAGTTTCACTGGCAATTGAAATAATCTCTCTCTCTCCCTGAGCAAGTCAACACAATGAGGGGGAACAGCTCTATTAACTCCTGTCTATCCATGAGAACACCATTCCCTGCGTTCCCCAGTCTTAATGAACTACATTGAGACATACCAGAGGCAGAAGACCTAAGAAGTGACTATGCAACCACGCAGTCTCCTCCTTGTTTTTAAGGAAGAGCTGAGATCTGATTGCTGCAAAGAGACTGATGCTCCGGGAAGATGCCACGTGCCAGCCGGCTTGCTTGCCTTGTGCCAGAGGATGCCGAAACACACGCTACAGGAAAACAAGATACTCCTGCTTAGGATTCCTGGTGGTCCCATCTTGGGTGGTAAAATTGTTGGAGCAGAAAACTAATCCGTTGGCAAAGCCAGCTTCCCTTCAGTGCCGGCAAAAGGAAGGACTGGGCCAGTGCCTTGGTAAGGCATTTTGAGACCCCCAGATGCAAGGCACATTTGAAATGTTTGAGCAGAGATAGACGTTCTTTGTAGTTTGGCCCTCGGCAGGGAAACTGATCATGTCAGCAGCGCCAAGCCCAGGCTCACCAAGTCTCTTCCTTCATGAGCTTCTGACAATCTTTACTATTGAGTACATCTTTATATCAAACGAGCAGTCAAGATGCAGTCTAAGTGTAAACTGCTGCCCTGTAGGTTTTTTAACAGGGGACAGGCTGACTAAAAAGCCTGGATTATCCAAAGGCACATCGTTCAACCCACATTTACTACCAATGACCAAAGGAGAGAAAATTGCTATTGACTGTAAAATGGCAAGAAGGAAAGCATGGAAGACTCTGTGGGTGCTGCAGGTGGTCAAAGGCAACTGGGCCAAGATCTCTATCCAGATTTTCCAGATTTCATTCCTAACTTGCTCCTATTTGTTCTGCAGCAGCACTTTTCCAAAAGCAGCTCAGAATCCAAAGGTATGGCCCATAAAGATTTCTGCATGCAGTCATGTCCACAGCCAAGCACGTTGGCACTTAACACCCGCACCCTGCAAAACCAACCACAACGAGCTGATACCACAAGAATGTAAGACAGACATATTTTGAAAGATCACTGTGTTCAACTTGTGTATAAACAAGGACATCTTGGCAAAATCATAGAGACGCCTTCCAAAAAAAGGACAATTTCTCTAGCCATTAAGATGATAGTGTATGATACCAATGCACTGATGAAACCAGGAATAATACTCTCAATACTCTCTATTTAGTACCAGGTACAAATCCTCCTCCCTTGAGGAAACAACTCTGAGCACCATAAACATATGACCCATCAAAACAAAACCTAGACATGATACAGTTTCCAATAGTACATCTCTTTTGTAGCCAAATATTCTGTTAGTTCCCAAACTGTAGCTGAACCATTAGGGTCCATGGGTTGCTCCTAGACCAGACAATGTAAGCCTCCACCAAAAAACTGTTTTACATCTTTCTTTATCATTTCTACAGCTCTGACACAGCGATTAAACAATGTTCACAGCGCACAAAAAACTTACTGCTCCCCATCAGAGAGCAAGGAGTCACCAACAAAATTAATGGTCAAAAGGTATTTTAACCATCACAGGCCTTCAGTGAAGAAACTGGAGCAAAATACATCCATGAAACAGACAAAAATGCATCACGCCCACGTGTTTGGTGATGGTCTGCCCGAATATACACTGGGTAAGAAAGGAAATGGCAGCTCCTGCCAAGAGCAAGCATTTGACATCAATGCAGATGGAGCGAAAGAGAGAAAATCTTCTTTGTTTTCGTATTTCCTGAGAAAGATGTTGAAGACGTTGTAACCTTGTTGTTTATAGGGGGCCAAGGTTTCATTCTAGAATTTAAGAATGGAATTTATTTTCCACTAAAGTATGATTAAGTTTTTAAGCTTAAGGAAAGGTTTTGCTGTGTTTTGCTGTTTTGGTTAGCAAAGTAATATTTCACTTGCTGTCTTCTTTTTCTTTTTTGAAAAAGGAAAATGTTCTGTTCATTTATCTGGTAAATGTTTATCAGTTCAGCGAAAAAAAATCCTAAACAATGGAATAAAATGGAATTAAACTTTAATATATTGCTTATCTTCAAGCATTGAAACATTTAGAAAAACAATACTCTGCATGAAAAAAAATCCTTGTTTTACCAAAACATTTAGAAAAGTAATTTCTTTGGATACTGTCCTTCAGTATATCTGTTACTCCATAAACTTTTTCAAAATATATTGTAAAACACTATTTGCAAACTTTGTCGCTTTTTAGTAACACATACTGTCTGTTCAGTGGTAAATTCAGCCTGTTACAAAACACAAGATGCATTTTTGCCAGCGAGGTTTCTAGTTGCATGAATAGTCCCTATATTTTTCTTTTTCTTTTTTTTTCCCCCCCCCCCACAATATTCAAGCTCTTTAGAAATTAGCTTGAAGTGATTGCTTTTAAACCTGCAATAAATTTATTGCTGATGAAGAGAAAGAAAAGTTCTCCTCCCTGATCACGGTAATTACGTCAATACTGGTGTCAAAAGGAATAGAAGGCAACTAGGTAAATATAAATGAAGGTGGCACAATTCCGACTGATTTCAAATCCAATGGAGATAGCTCGCTAGAAATGTCCTTGAACTGCTCGTTTTACTAACCTTTTGGACGACTGGAACCCATAGCTGTTGCTATTTTTTATTACACCTGGCTGTGTATTGGAGATACTCTGCGAAGTGATGTGACAGAGCAACAGTGCTTACAGTGGAACAGGTGTCATAACGTACTTACACGGAGAAATATTTCAACGTTGCAACACATGTAATGTTTCTGAATCTATTTCTTCTCTTGACCTAATTTTAACATGAGCATGATTTTGTTTATATGGAACTAAGACTTCTTTCCTGATAACTTTCATCTCTAACCATATTCCTTCAGGAAGTATTTATAACTCAGATCAACAGTTTATGTTCCTTATTCCTTCCCTACCTGCGGGCTGGTTCTGGCCTGTGAAGCCCTCATGACCGAAGGCAAGAAGGACAGCGAATGCCACCGCAGCACAGCTCCAGACAAAGCAGTCCGACAAGATGCTTCAAGGAAACTTCAGAGAACACAGAAAGTCTTCTTGATTAACGTCCTGCAATGGTACATCACAAAATTGTATTTTGTGGAACGCGGGATGCTCTGATGGTACTAAAAACTGGAGCAAGACTAAACGTAGGTATGACTTGACCCAGCCCAAAGCTTTTGGAGTGCCAGTTCTCGGAGGAAAAAATATCTGCAGACCAATGCTCTCACCTCTGAACACGATGTTCCAGCAGAAAAAAAAAGCCTCATCGTACCTACTCCAGCCTGCGTTATTTTTCCCGCAGCGCCCTACCGGGATCTCCCTGGACAAGAAAATATCAAGTGCTCTCTCTGCTAATCTTTCCACTTGCTGATCAGCCTTCAGGCTCTTAGAAGGGACGGAGCCTGTGACCTTTTAAACAAGATTTAAGAAGCCAAGCACCAAAATCAGCCAATTGGAGAAAAATCTGTATCTGAAATGCTATTTTTCATAGTAAAATAATTACTTGCTGGTTTGACAAGAAGGGACACATGTTGCTAATCTTGAGGCTTTTTAGCACTTGCATCCTGTTTGGCTTCTCTCCTTATGCCTATTTATTTGGGAAATTTATGGTGCGATTCCCAGAGGTTTGGATGGCGTATCGCTTACCCACTTCAATAAACAGTCTGGAGTACTGTTTAAATATGGAAACGCTTAGTAGCAGCACAACCAAAGTGACTGGTTGTGCTGCTGCTATGCCTTAGGAAACCTGCGCCTTAGGACAATGGGGGGGTGGGGTGAAAGGGTCTTCTTTTGTAGACAGCCATAGACAGCCATTTATTTTTCACTAATCCACCAACATCATTGGGGCACATCACGCAGCTGCAAGATTTACAAATTGTAAAATACCTGTTCAGTTCAGCAGATAAAAATTGCCACTCAGCAATGACCTTTTAAAACTCTGCCCTTCTGAACAGAGCCTTGCTGCTTCATCATCAGGAACCAAACAAGCTACACTGGTTGCATCTTCCTGGGTCGCAGTCCTCATGGGTGCAATGGCTGGCTGTGCAAGCTGGGATGCCAAGCTTCCACAATCCTAAAACGCATCAATATCTCCACCACTGGCATGAGGTCCATTCTGCCCTTGAGCTGGAGTCTTTCTTCTGGTTTGGAGAAGGATATTTACTGGTTTTACCATCTGCTGACAGTTCTGCCTTCTCCATACTTTGTAGGTACCAAAGACAAGGCTGTTTCTGCTCAAGTCCTAGTCACAATAAATTTCTTGTACTTTTCAGCTTACATGAAATATAGCCACGTACAATGTGGTAAGCCACACCTGACCAAATGTTTCTTCAGTTTTCTAACTCTGATCTCTTGCCTAAATTCCTGTAAGAAATACCTCCTCTCGAAAACTGGACTTGCTGTCCACAATGAGGATGTGCGATTCCCTCTTTCGGCAGAGGTGAGGGTGATTAGCTGGGAATCTTCTGAGTCTTTACACTACTGCCCCATGACTCTTCACTCCAAAAAACTGAGATTTTTCTTGCTCAATCTCTGGAAAACCTCACCTGGTACAGGGGCTCCTCTCTCACGTGTCGGTTAAGGGACAACCTTGTCAACCTCTTCTTCCTTGTAAATCATGCAGAAATTGTTTTTACTATAGGTAACAAGTTCAAGTTGCTGGATTGCCCGAACCCCTTCGTGATGGTGTAAGAAATGGCCAACACAATATTCCTCCGCTCCCACAGCACCTGCGTTGTGTTCTTGGGAGACACTTTCTGTTGAGAACTTGTAGTCACTACTGCTAGAGGTGATCTCAAAGCAGAATAGCAGAAAAGACTGTCAAACCAAACTGCAGCTAACACCTTATGATCAAACTGCATACCCACTGCCTGTCCACCCTGTGCCGAAAAGGAACAGGACTTCTCGATTTCAAGGAGCACCCACAAAAATATCTTTCCTATGACTGTAATCCCTTTGCAAGCCTATCAGGGCTCTCAGTACAGTGGAATGCAGTTTCTGCTCAAATACAGGCTGTTCCTAATCTTCTCCAGAGGTATCACATGGTAGCTCTGTCTAGCACTGCAGGATACTTCAGAAGTCCTTCCCTGGATGTCAGTTGATCACAGTACAACTATCCCTCTAAGAGACATAGCTCAGAAAAAGGCAAAGGACAATTTAGGGTATGTCAAGCAAGGTATTTCCAGTAAAGACGAAAGAGCAACAGCAGCGTTTCTCTGGGATATTACCTGCAGTACTTTCCACCCCTATTTCAGGAACATGAACTCAAATTTAAATGGGTGCAAACTGATTGAGGGGGTGGTGGCAGTGATGGAGGGAGAAGTTTGTCTTTCTAGAAGACAATAAAAGACCTTGAGTGTTTTAAGCTACAAACCTACTCCTTCATTACCTTCTTTCCCCACCCCCAGTGAGGTGGTCAAGAAGCCAAAGGACAATGAAAAACAAATAAAGTGCACATGTGACTACATTAATGTTTAAAACACTCAGAGATGATCATTAGAGATGAGGCTCCAGATCTGAGGCATGAGGTTCATCTCACAGCAATGGAGGCGAAAAAGAAAATCGATAAATAAATAAAATCAAACTATTTTTATAATGTTACTTGAGAAATTTATGAATGGGATTCTGTGATGTGGTTGCCCGAAATAGCAAAGATTTGGACATGATGACCCTGGAGTTCCTGAAAGCAGCTGGCACGGAAGCCATGCGTGCACAGAGGGTTTCCCACTGTTTCCTTTCGCCTCCTGTAACACGGACTTTTCCCTCCAAGTTCCAAACATATTTCAGCATTAACATAGGGCACCTCAGAAGAGGAAAAGGATAATTAATATTCCCCCACAAGCAATAATCCTACCTAGAAACCCAAATAGAAGTTTGCAAACCCCGTTGGCCAAATGTCTCTCTTCCGCTATTTCATCCAAGACATTTTCTTGGATTTCTTCTCATTTTTGTTGCTCTCCTCTCAGCTTTAGGCTGCATGACACACAGCTTTTCTTCCAAAAAGATGCCCAAAACTGGATAAAGTACTCCAGGCCAGGCTTTTCCAGCCCTATGCAGAATTACTACATGTTCCCTACAACATTAGGTATTGTGGATTTATGCTTAGTTTATGACTCCTAGACCCTTTTCTGAGGAATTCCTATTTAACCAGCTAATTATTCCTACCCAGATGGAGTATTTTGCACTTCTGGTTCTCGTTTTGCATGTCTGGTTCTCGTCCCAAGCCATGGGAGCACATCATTTTCCAGGAAGATAAGCAACAACAAGTCTGGTTTAACAATGTAAGATTTAAGACTGCTAGTACCAGATCCAAAACTCCACGGTCACATAACACAAAATGCTGAAGGGTAAACACACTCCTTTTAGTGGTTTAAGTTTGAAGAAATTTTTGGTGGGGCAATTTAGCATCAGTAGGCTTTATTTTAGGTCTATTATCAACTATCCTGTCACAGCCAATCTCAAGATGGCATAGAGGAAGAGAGCTATCATTAACTCATTTGGGTGCCTTGAGTAACTTGATAGAAAAGCAAACCCTATGCGCTCACACTCAAAGAAAATCAAACCAGTACTTTTGAGTCACCTCACAGTACACAGATTGTGGAATCAGAGCTAAAGTTTGTTTTTGACATAGTAAAACTTAGCTTAAAAGATACTGGATGAGATTCTTCTCTGTAAACACAAGAACATGTCTGATGCAAGATCAGAAGGAGAACTTACAGTAACATATACACTAATTATACTGAAAAACAATCAGCGCTCCAGAACAGATAATAATGAGAAATGAACACTGAAGGAAACCTTGATGTACTTCTTAGATAACTGTGGTACTTTAAAACTGGATCCAGTTCAAACATTTAAAACATCTCAGTCCGAGATCTACATTTCAGATTGAGAATGTGTTGATGCACAACTAGATTTTAAAATAAATACACGGTGGAGCAGAACACAAACATGGATAAAAAAACCCCAAACAAAACCCCTCTCCAGTTAAAACTCCCCTGTTCAAACAGCTTTAAAACCACTTCCCCTTTACGTAAACTCAATCCAAATGCAAAATTTTACTGAAGTCATTCTCAATAATTCAGTTTTCAGCCTGGATTGGCCGAGACGCATGTTGACTCAGTGCAATTTGAGTCATGGGTACAAGCCGGGTCAGACTGCTAGCTCCTGCTCTGACCACTTGACTACAAGGCCTTCTTTACAAAGAAACCTAAAATAATTAAGTACCACACTAAGGGCAAAGCGCATCAATCCTGATCAAGGAAAACACAAACCTATGCATATTTAAGCAGGCCATTTGTCTTGCTGGTGCTAAGTGAAGATCTCTCAGGCTAGATAGGTCTGGTTCATTACTGACTAACTTGTAGGACCAAATTGAAAAGGTGTTTCCAAAAACATCAGTGTTTCAGTGGTGACAGGGATGAGGAACAACAGCACAAAGCACAAGGACAGAAATCTGGAGTCATTCAAGCTTCTCTAAACACACCATTTTTTCTTATGCTCCCATATAGCAGTAAAACATTTTTCTATAACACTCTTCACCAGAATGTCACCCAAGAAAATGAAAAAGAACATCTTAAGTTTTCCTAAGACCACAGCTGAATAAGGGAGCACAAAAGCCACCACATGGGGGGTGGGGGTGGGGGGGATGCCAACAGCAACAGGCATCAATGCTTGCATTTACCCAACAAATAATGTCCATGTGATTAATTTTCTTTTCACTCTCTGCAGCCAAGCCACAGAAAGTGGAATTTCTCACTATCATGGTGTGACTTTGATGGCCTCAGGTGCCACAAAAAATGCCATACAATAATCTTCAATATACCACGAAAATTCTGAAAATGGTATTAATACCACAAAATAATTTTCCCCCACATTTCCCATCTACATTTCTTGTGTTCTTATGTTCAAAATTCCTACGAAAGCCCCAGTTGGGGGCACAGAGAGCACAACTGGAACACGGCCATGAGCTCCACAAAAAATTAACATCAAGATAAATTTTTAAAACACCCTATATGTAAACTACAAAACGACACGCGCTGTCAGGATTACCCTCCACGAACCACACGTGCCAGCACCTACTGGACTGTTTATGAAGTTTGCCATTAAATTTAAACACTTCAGAGCATGGGGAAGAGCCCGCCTTGCTCACCCATCGCCAAGAGGGTTTTAATTACGTTGCTGAAGGGAGACTAAGCGAGTGCATTAACAGCTCCAGGGATGAGTGTAACACATGAGCAGAGACAGTCTTTTGAATGGGACTACTCACATCCTAAGTTATACACGTGATCCGTGAACTACAGCTTTTCAAAGTTAAGCAAATTAACCAGCGGCTCTCATTAGCGCAGCCAGCCTTAAGGACATTTGAAACTAAGGCATGGAGTGGGGCATAAAGGGGGAGACAGGGCTCTCTCAGTTGCAAGCATGCACGGGCTTGCTGCCACCCAAACGTCCCGACGTGTTTCCATCATGTTATTTTCAAAACAGCTGCTGCCCACTGGCACTGCCGGAGTGTTTCATTACGTGGAGTAAGCGTTGCAAGCCCGCTGCTGCTCCAGCCTGCGCGCTGAGCCGGCAGCACGGCCACCGAGACGGGCAGTCTCTTGCACCAGGAGACAGGACACAGACCGTGGCTGTCACCTCCAAGGTGGGTCCTTCGCAGAACCTACACAGCCTATTTACTGCTAGAGGCCGTCCCTCGAGCTTGGTGAAGCTTGGGTCCCTATCTTCCAACGCAACATCTCTGAAGCCACCCAAACGAGCAGTGTATGAAATCTGAACGCATACTACGAACATTGGTTTAACGTGCCCTTTCCTTAAGAGGCAAAGGAATCGGCTCTCATTTTGTTTTCAGGGTGCAATAGCAGCTGGTACCAAGGAAAACAGAGGTGGAAATACTTTTCTAAAGCTGTTTCCAAAACATTTGCATCTACATACTGGATGATGGACCATGTCCACACACTACGCGATGCTGGGAGCAGACCAGGGATTTCGCATTTCAGAACCAGTCAGGAGTTAAAACATTTTCCAGTGAAGCGGCAGCCCGTATTTCTTTCAATCAACTACCTGCCTACAGGAGCCGAGTTACAGACAGTGGAAAAAACTAATGTTAGAAATCCTACAGTTCCTAACTCTTATGGTCCAAGTTCATTATTTGAACGCACATATCTGTTGAGACAATGTGCATCTTCCCCTCTATCCTGAAAAAGGGTTCCTGGATCCCATGCTGCAAACTCCCAGGCAGCAAGTCCGGCTCACACGGCAGTTTTAAAGAAAAGAAATCATATCAGAGTGCCTCCTATTTTTATAATTTGAGCTTTAATAACATTCCATTCCCCTTCTAATTTTTCTTTCAGGCTCCCTTTTTGGCCTGTTCTGAGTGACAGGCTCTCACAGACATTCCCAAACCGTAACATATACTTTGGTGGCTATCGATTTCACTTACTCCAGACAGATTTTTACTTGAGGGTTGCCCCCCCTAGAAAAATAAAAGTTAACAGCCTACAAGTTATTCTCTCATAAAGCATTATTAAGAGAGTCTAAAGGGTAAGCTTCTCTTCAGTGCTCTCAGAAAGGTTTAGTACAGCAGCAGGTTTTAGATATCCATGTACACACGCACCTATTTCCTTTTATCTGGGCTCTTCACCTGGGTTTAAGTTTTACATGCATCGAGTAAGGAATGACAGGATCATCGTTTTAAACTGTAAGGTTATTACGTAAATTAAGGTGGAAAGAAATAGCACTACCCAGTCCAAGGAAAGGTGAAGGCTGCGTGTAGCAGCCTCATATTCAGTTGATTGAATGTTTAAGCAAGAGAATGGGGAGAACGGAGCAAAATCTCCTCAAAACAGCAAGGAGGCTGATCCGCAGGGGCCGTCCACACAGCTCTGATGAGATCAAGCTGGTCCTGCTGTAAGATCCCTGCTTCTCAAACCTCAGACAACGGAAAGCAAAACACTTCACTGATGCGAGGGCTCAGAAACGCTAGCGTTATAACCCTCGTGGCCCAAGTTCATCATTTTACTGTACAAATCCAGTGAGGCAAGATGGATCTTTTCCTCTTTTTTTAACAGAGTTTCTTGATCCTATGCTGCACACTCCTGCTGCTGTAAAACATCACTAAAATACAGAAAATGTGAAGTGAAACACTTGTTCACACAAACTTTGGGAAATTCTCACTATAAGACACCAACCGATGCAAAGAGCTGACTGGATTCAAGCAGGGTTTTGACATGTGTTTTACAAAAACAGCCTCTCAAACAGCACCTAACCAACCAGCCGGAAACTCATGTTTTGAACCTGAAAGAAAACTCTTCAGGGGAAAACTATCCTCTCTCTATCTGGGCTAAGAGTGCTTGCCCCCTTCTTGGAGGAGGCTGTGGGACATGCCTGGAGGTGGATGGTGGCTTGAGGGAGCTCCAGCCTACAGGAACGCACCGGTTTCCCACAGCAAATTTCTGTGCCCTTCAAACTTGATGAGTAAATATTCCAACGCCTTGTCTATCCATCGTGCCACAGTTGTATAACAAATCAGTCTGTGTACAATGGGAAGCCAAAAAAGACAGCGCACCACCCAAATGTACCCACTTTCAAGACCTTTAAAAAAAAAAAAATCCCCTTTCTCCCAGGTGCAGCCTCTCTGGACGGCCCTGAGCTCCCACGTTGCTCCCAAGAGGACTCTTACATTTCTTCTGGTCCTGAATCCTCCATCCCAAGCGAGCCAGCCCCAGAAGGCAGCGAGCCGCTGCTGCCGCGCAGCTGCCGAGCTCTGCCTCACCGCCTCTCCCCGGTGCCCTCCGACTGTGGGCAGCAATGGCAGACACGGACACTCGGGACGCTCGGCCTCGGGATGTATCTCGGGGTGTATTCGGCGCTGTGAGTGTAGCTGGACGCACAGAGACAGCAAAGCACCAGCTGCCTGCATCAAACACACTCAGGTGCCGGTTAACAAACCAACCCTTTCTTTTTTGGAGGCCCCGATGTTTAAATCTCCTTTTGGTCACAAGTACTGTTCAGACAATCTATATTTTCAGATGTTTGATCTGCTGCTGAACAGCCATACGGTTTGGGAGTCTGCTCAGTCACGCCAGGGAAGGCGTGGGGCTTGCAGGGACCCAAGGGCTGTGACTGACCTCCACCAGCACCGCTCTGCGCAGGAGTACTTACCCATACTCTCAAGTGCTCACCTGACCAAAGAACATGCGTCCAGCAAGAAAAAGAAAAGAAAAAAAGGAAAAAAAAAGCTCTATTCTTCCACAAGAACCTCAGGACAGCTTGGGAGTATCACCTCTTCCCTGCAGCCGGAGACCCGGTAGCCCCCGAGCTGCCAGAGCTCGCTGCCGGCTCTGGGGGCACAGCACGTGGCGGAAGGATGGGAGCGGGGGGCACGTTTCCCACAGCCAAGGAACTGACACTCCGACAGCATCCAGCTGCTCTCTGCATCCATGGCTTCCTTCCCAAATATAACCACCTACTTACCCCAAATCCCCAAACTTAAATAGCTGGGCCACTATTTTTTTGGGATGAAAAAGGGAAAGTATCCAGAAAGAAAAAAAAAAAAAAGAAAGAAAGAGAACAGACACAAAATTAAACAATCTACCTTAAAATAAACTCTGCAGTATTATCTGTCTCTTGTCAAAAGTTATTAGGGAATAAAAGTGACAGACTGTCTACTGAGATACATCCCATGTCCAAGTGACATACCTAAAACTTGTCAGAGATTTCCCTCTGTCGATGTGTCTGCTTATCCTTAGTGCCCACACGTGTTACGTTGCTGTATATTCTTGTACAGTGGAAGCACTTGATTTATGTGTCGAAGGGAAAGAACACTTTTTCCCCACCTAATTTTACTCTTCTGATGCAACACGTCTTTGTCTGTTCCTCACATAAACCAGAAAAGTCCTCGACTAAAACCAGACTCCATGTAATTATTTTTCCTTAAAAATAAAGTCACTAAAACTGGCAAATGCGAACAAAAATGGAACTGATCTATGAAAGAACTGTAAACGGATATTCCTTCACTGCACATTCTTCACATTAAGAAATTACTACTGGTCAATATTAAAACCAGACAAATTACGCTGGTGCTTTGAAAGAGGGGATAAAACAACTCATGTGGACAAGTTACAGGAATGGACAAATGAGATGTTGCCTCAGTCCAGACAGGAATTAGCTTTTGGGAACTCGGTGCCTGCTCTCCAGCCTCCACTGAATGTTGCAAGTATGGTCTCTATATAACGTATCAAATCAAAACTGAAAAACCAGACTTGGCCAACTTCGGGGGTTGTTTGAAAACTGGGCTTCAACCACAGCTTTGATGTGGTTGTGGACTGGGTACGTTCCCATGAAGTTTTAATTCTTATTAAAGCTCCAGAAGGGTAGTGCAAGGACACGAAGAGAGTTCAGGAGAAAAGTTCTGTCATGGGGGCAATGTGGAAAGGGTTTTCTATGTGGTGGCAACATACAGTATAACCAAAAACATTCGGAGATTAAAAAAATATTTGCAGTTGAATATTTTTCTTATTTTTTTCTTAGAAGACACTTTAAATGAAAGTTAAAACCAAGCAAATAAAGCGAGCTACAGCTATTGAAATAGAACGCGTATGGATAACAGGAAGGAGCAAAGAGCAAGACAAACACTTCACGCTGAAAAGTGTGCCTCAGGGGTGCAATTACACACAAGTTCAAGAGACTCTAAGCGAGTGCAAGTTGTGTCTCAGAAACCTGTCTACAACATAGCAGCCTGATAGATGGAGAGAGAGATCTTACCCGTCTAACCTTGGTAAGAGCAGATTAAGCACAAATTTTTCTTTTGTTTCTTCATCTATTTGTTGTTGGGGGATGTCTGAAGCCCCCTTTTCCGTACTGTGAATACCTACTTTTATTTCCATTTAACTTAATGCACCTTGAGCAATGCAAAGGTAACCCGTCCACAGCAAAGCATTTCTTACCCCACACTGGGACGAATCCACAGCCCAGGGTCCTGACATACCCTGCCTTCCTAGACTATTCTTCAGAGCATCCCAACGCCAACATAACACTTTCACAGAATCACAGAATGTTGGAAGGCACCTCTGGGGTCACCCAGTCCAACCCCCTGACGAAACAGGGTCACCTAGAGCAGACTGCACAGGACCTTGTCCAGGCAGGTCTTTATCTCCAGAGAAGGACCCTATCATCCAGCACTGGTATTGAGTCAATCAGAAGAGAAAGTGCCTTCAGATCACAAAGAAAAATCTCTGGCCTTCCCAGTAGTTCATGGCTGAACCCTAAGAAACCCCATGGAAACAGAGGATTTCAACTTTTAATATGGTTTAGATTAAAATCCTATCTGCCTTAACCACTTTGATGAAATTTTTATTTTCTGCGTCAAGGCTGAAAGCAACAAACTAAAACAAAGAACTTGACACATACGGTCTCCAATATACAAACTGACTGTTTCCATAGAAAATTAGAGAACCGAGAAGCTGAAGTAACTCTAAAAAAATGAATTCCTAATTTTGTAATAAAGGCCACATGGTCCGCTCAAGCGAGCGGAGAACTGGAGAGGCATAGCTGATTAGTTTTAGCCCAGCATCACTCTTGATTTCATGTGCGACTACATACATTTTTTTCTTCATCTCAGGACACATCCCCACGTCTCGGTCGATATGAACTGCAGTGCTCACCTTCTTACTTAGCAGAGCATTGAGGGAATTAATTATTGAACATTTCATCAAATCAAACAGTGAATGAACTTACTCCAAAGTAGGAGTTCATGAAAAACACAGAGCAAAACCAACACTGTTGTCCAAATTTTTGTGGTTGAATTTGAATCTCTTATCTGTACTCACTGGAACAATCCTGGTCTGGGTTGAACACAAACTTTTTTTTGTACACCAAATCTGAACACAGTGCAACAAAGCAGAAAATTAAGGGAGATGCCATTGGGAAGTTAGATATTACAAACACCTTTTGTGAGATTTTATCACCATTACATCAGACTCCAGATTCTGCCCTAATTTAGTAATAAACCAGTCTTCTGAACCCCATCTTACAAATACCACAAACCCAAATGTGACCTTGCCTCTACTGCCCATCATGAGTAGCAAAAAGCCACTGAACAATAAAGCTGGCATTGTAAGCTCATGCAAGGAATAGTACTAGCAAAAGTTTTGGATATGAGCTGCAAACCCGTTTAGTTAAGAGTATTTTATTGTGCAAAAGGATGTGGAAACAGAAAATAAGTTAAAGTGATAAAGAGACCTGAATAGAAAACCCACGGTTATAAATGGAACAGTTGCTGTAAGCAGACAGTTCTGTACATCCACATCTGTTCCAGTTCAAAGCAGTTCATGTGAACCAAGGGGAAGAAACTATTTTTCCCTTTAGCTTCACTGCTCCAAACCTATCCGCGTCAGGCCAGGGCAGAGAGTAGGAAGAGAGAGAAACCACCATCGGTGCGCTGATTCAACCCAAATTTCAACGAGATGGGGCTGCCACCACCACCTCTTCTTGCCTTTTCTCATACCCCCCCCCC
>Ga0065711_1003111_pt1 | contig 32049 bp, 15 predicted proteins | sample Hoacrofraction12_FD_59098 | JGI IMG/M metagenome (GOLD analysis project Ga0065711, IMG submission 59098) | Hoatzin crop microbial communities from Cojedes, Venezuela - Epithelial fraction 12 v2 (version 2) | ecosystem: Host-associated > Birds > Digestive system > Esophagus > Crop | place... | reverse complement strand
TAATTGCAGGTCAACTGCCTTGATTAGTCTGAAGGAGTTAATAATTCAGTTGACAAAGATGATCTGCATTTTTAGAGGTTTGTTCAAGAAAGCCTGTCTACCAGGAAAGTACACTTTCTGCCATCATTTCTTGGTCTCCAATTCCGTGTGAAGACATGTGAATTAACTGTTATTAGGAAATATAGACACTAATTTTTCAGAAACTTTCATCCTTTTTTAGTATTCATATAACACTGCAAGCTTCTAGTTCTTTTGGTATTTCCTTCATATTTCAAGCCTTGTTGTATAATAACATTAGTTTCAAAGTGTTTCTCGTATAGTTCCTTTCAAATTCCTCCTATGGCTGATTTGAAAATATTTTTATTTAGAAATGCTGCTTTATCTTCAGTAGAGATTTTCAGCATCAAGCAGAAAGGATACAACAACTTTCTTTCTTCCAAATACCTACCAGAAATGGGTGCTGAATAGCTGGGCTTTTCTACACTCCTAAGACTTAAATTTCACGTGAGGTGGTTCTTTTTCCTAATATATTTTAGAAAAAAAAGTTATTTTTAAAGAAGTTCTGATTATTTCTTTAGCATGTCTACCTACATGTTTTTAGAGTTTATCAGTATTTGATTTTTATTTTCATTTCTTTTTAAAATCTTTCATTTACATATTCACTGCTTTCACATCATCTTTTAACCATATTGGTTTCTTGCCCAGAGAAATAGCTTTTGTATCTATGCATATACAGTTTTGGAGAATTTAAGAGATATTTTTAAATAATACCAAGTTACGAAGGATTTAATTTTCTAATCAGTTGCAGGATAACTGGGCATTGGGATATGATCTTGTAAGTTACAAATATGTTATCCTGATATAATTGCCTTATTCAACCCGTCAAAACAAAAAAAAAAAATGTAGTCAGAACGTGACGTCCAGTAACAGACAGCTGTGTACCAGTACTCTTTCTTCTCCGTGCCCTTTCTAATGTCGTGGTGTGGCTATTACAACAGTCTTTTATGACCCCTGATGAGACCAGGGCTGCATTTTTCTAGGCACTCTTCTGCATGCCTTGCCCCGAGAAGCCCACTGTCTGAGTCGGCGAGTCAGAGCTGGGGTGGACGGAGACCTGGCAGAAAGGCGTTGCAGGACCATGGTGACACATCAGATCACTGCTGGGGCGAACCGCTCCTCCTCCTGGCCCTGTGTCCTGCCTCCTGTGCCACGCTAGAGCTGGATCGTGAGCGCGCGACTCTCGTTGAAGCTGTGTTTCACAGAACATGGTTTTGATTGTGCTGACAATGAGAAAGCACTCAGTGTCAGGAGTGGGCATCATCACGTGTTGATTTATCTGGACCGGCGTCAAAAGGAAGTGAAGGAGAAGCTATAGCCTAAGTGGAGGCAAAATCCTTCCGTAATCCATGCAAATGTATTGTTTAGCCAAACTGTATTTAAAATGGAGACAAATTTCTGAATGTAGTCTCATGTTATCTTTTCTAACTTGGTTGGGAATAATTGATATCCAGATAACTTACACCTATATGCTGCTAATGCAACATTTCTTTATGTACATTAATAATTGTATAAAATCTAAAAGTTTTAATCTTAAAATCTATAAATCTTAGCCTGCATGCACATTTTTGTATAACCTGCAAAAGAAGAAATAATCCAGATGTCTCTGATCACGGTTCAACCAGCTAACTTTATTTACTTTAAGAAAGTCAGAAATCCTATTAGCTTGGGATAATTTCTGTTTTATGGCACTTTAACTGGAATGTCACAATTTATAGCAGTGAGTTATGTTTACTCATAGTAAAATATAGCACAGATTGGAAAACTTGTGATTTTTAAATTGTACCAAATATTCTTGAGTTGGAATCCAATAATAATGCATTTGTTTAAGCACAGTGTCAGCAAATTGATTTTTCACAAAATAGTCCCGTGAACTCTCTAAAATACTTTCAATTTATTTTACTTCAAAACAGAACAAAGGATTCCATTTTTATAATAGATTTATAGGGCACAGCAACCTCCCAAATCTGAACTTGTAGTTCTATATTAAATTTAAATTCTTAATAGTTATAAATGGCTGTTAAAAATATGTGAATAAATAAAATGTATCAGATAATCCTGTCTTAGGCTCACCAAGAAATAATATATTTTTATTGTTACAAAATTACTCTTCAGTATGCTTCAGAGCCTCATTTTAAGTTATGCTGGCTTAGTTCCATTGTAAGAACTATCATTAAAATCTTTTTAGCCTTTATTAAAGGCATGATGAATGAAAAAACAGATTATGTTTCATATTCTAAATATTTTCTGTAAGGCTCCCAAAACTCTTTTTTCCACTTCTCTCTCGGGATCCTAGATAGAAAAAGCTTACCTGAGAGTATTTCGCAAAGATTTATTTAGGATTATGGTACTGAGGAGAAGACGATAAATATTGTGGCTGAGGTGCAGCTTGCTTAGTTCAAATGACCTTGTAGCATAAAGAGCAAAAAAAGATTGAGAAAAAGAAAATAAAATCTCCCCCTACCCCTCTTCAGATTCCTTTCCTCAGCCTGTGGTCAGGCTGGCTTTCTCAAATCTATTTTACTGTCAACTCTGTGAGATGTTCATTCTACAAGTCTTTTTCTTTTTTTTTTTCCTTCCCATCACAAGAGCATACCAAAGTTGGAGATGAAAGAAGTTACATCTAAGTCACGCAATTTTGGGGGTGTGGGGAGTGGAGGGTGGAGAAAAAAAGGAAGACAGTTTTGCCCTTTTTGACCTAAGAAAAGTTAGGCAATCTGTTATGATCTTTTGGATTGCTTTCTGCTGCAAGAAGTTAATGCTAGTCACGTAGTTCCTTGCCAGTCTGCTCATTTACAAATAATGTATTCTCGGAACACCATACAGTTAGAATATCAGCAAGTAATTTTCCTGTTCGTTGCCGTTTTAATTTTATTCCCTTTTTCACTGCAGCTTTTGCTTAGGCCTTTGCTACAAATACTTTCTGCTTCATCTCCTGAATTTCTTTTTACTTCCGTGCATGAATGCACATGTGCACAAATTCCTCTCCTGTATATGGTATTGCGTCATGAAAGGTCACTTAAATCTGCCTTTTCTTTATGAAACTGAAGAGACATATTACAAATGTCTGTTATTTGTTAATTTGCTTAGTTTTAGGTAATCAGTGTTTCACTTTTGCTTACTTTACATATGGCTATGGTTGACTTGTGCAAAGCAACATGTCTGAAGCGAACTTCTTTACAGTAATCTCTCATCACTATCATTATGCATTTAAATTCAGAATGCTGGTTATCCAGCTGAGATGAATGACTGTTGCTTGAGGGACACTAATTTATCGATAACCAGCTGTTCTTGATTCTCTAAACTAAAGTACATTTTAAATTATTTGATTGCCCAGATTCAAAAAAAGAAAACAAAACACCTTCATTATCTTTCTACTAAGCGTGCTATGAGACAGGAAAAAAAAAATGTAAGATACACAGCAAATGCTGCGAAAGAAGAAACATTTTAAACATTTTTCTCTGGGATTACAAACCATCAGAAATACCATTCCTGGTGTGAAGCTTCAGAGATTTTTTTTTTTTTTTTTCCTTTTGTACATGCCTTTAAAGTATTAACTCTTACAAACGTGGTGTTTCAAAGGAGGGAAATAAATTTTTATTATAACAGATTTCTCTTGTCTTTGGTGCTCAAAGAGCCAGCCCAAGCGCACTGCTCAGTGGTTGGAGGAAGAATCCCTTCCCTCTTGGGAAGGGAGCTTTCCCTGGTTTTGGTGGCGAACCATAGCCTCTTCTGGGCCTTTCAGGTGGGATGGTACTGACCAGCACAATGTATTTAACACATTTGCATTGGTGCCTTCATTTTTGTTCTATATCCAATGCCACCCAAACAAAACACTAGGGTTTCATGTGTCGAGCTTTAGACTTGATATTGCACCAGTGTGAAAAAGAAATTAGTGAAATCAAAGGAGTTACATCAACCTAAAACAACACTAGGATAAAGGAAAGTCTATCTTAATGTATTTTCTGTTGGAAATCATGTCAGAATATGGAGAGAGAACTTGCTTCTAAATAGAAATAATAGTCAGACATCATTTAAATTCTGTGTATTTGGGGAGAGCAAGAAAAGGGGAAGGGGAGCAAGTAAGGTTTGGCTCTGCTCATTAATATGTGTCTTTATTACACATTGTGCTGAACCCTCATCCTCTGGGAATGCCCTAAAAAATTAGAGTTTCTGGATAAAATTCCTCATACTTCATTTTGGGGCTTTTTTAGATAGTCTTTCAGCTCTTTCTGTACATTAGAACCTTTTTATTCTAAGTTCTGTATAAGCAGAACAAAAAGACAAATTAATAAAAGGTATAAAAGCCAAATCCTCTGGCAAGGTGCCATGTGATCAGTCTGAATTACTCTACTGATAGTTTCTGGCGCTGGAGCAGATTTATCTGGCAGTTATACACAGAGGATCTTCCAGTACTATAGCTGGATTAATTAGACTGAATTATCTGATAACTAACTTCAGTAAAGTTTTTATGAGATTAGAGTCTGTATTGTCTGAAAGATACTACGAATCTTCTGCTTTGGAAAATGCTTCTGAAATGAAAGTGCTGTGAAACCCACAGTAGGACATAAAGGTACTATATGAAATTAAAATTCAAGATAACGACCAGATTGGCATGCAATATAGGCAGTTGTGATACATGTATCTTTTATATTAAAATCCTTTGCACTGTACTGTGTTTAATGAAAACAAACATTTGATATACTCAGTCTTCAACTTAGGTGTGTAGTTCAAATACTACATATTCCTACAATGACATCTAATATGGTCTACTAAAGATAAATGTAATGCAATAAAACTCAATATGTAAATCTGGTTGCAAAAGTAGCAGCCAAAATATAAAAGTTGCTAGTGTTTTAGAAATGCAGCTGTTGCAACTATTTGGCATTCTGAATAAACAGCAATGTGTCACTTGTACCGAATAAAATGTAAAATGACAAACATCATTTATATGCTGTACAGATATTTAGTAAATGCTGTAGACATCAGAACTAAACAGTTAGCAAAGGAGAAGAGGAGCAAATCACAGAGAAGGCAATGTAGTGGTAACAGTTTAATTAAACTCTCATGGGGATCCTGTACAGATGTTTAAATCTGTTAAGTCACTGATGCTTTGCCTCAAGGACTAATGCTAAAGCATCTATCACCACTAAAGCAAGGTCTATTTTGGTCTACAAGTTTTGCACAAGGGGAACACTCCAAATGCGTACATTAACAGCATTAAAATTCAAGTGCATAAACTGTTTTTTATTCTTGTGTGAAACCAGAATCTATTTTCAGTATGTTACTTATGAACAGTTTTTAAATGTTAATAAGAATAGTTTTAATAGTAAGGAAATCTCATTACATATTCACAGAAATCACTAGAAAGCATTTCTAAAAGAAATATCAGGTTAGGAAAGTCTTTATAAAATTACATGCTGAGGGGGGGAAAAAAAGCATTCCCACTAATAAAGCTGTAATAAGTAAAGCATACTGAAGTTAACTTCATTGGTCTATCCTGAAATACACTGGACTAAATTCATCCTAGTTTATCATAAAATGCTCAAAAATTTGTTTTTTTAGTAGGAAGAATCTCAATAGTTGAGAACAAACCCAGGAAAATTAACATAAGACTGAATGAAATATCATTCACTTCTAGGTATTATTGTAATGGACAAATTCAGACAAATTATTTTTTTAAAAAATAATATCTTTTTAAGTTGTCCTATCTTTTTTTTTCTGCCATTTGGTGATTCAAATGCTTCTGATCAGCGTTGGTCAACCACTGCCACTGCTATTCTTTGTCAATTATTAATTAACTATCATTTAAGTTAAAGGAATTCATAAGTGAAACTTGTTTTCTAGACTTATTCTGATGATTTATCTTTGAAAATAAAGATTACAGGCCTGTGAGTTCTCCTCGTCTGTATTTCACTAAATGTCCCTCCAAGTCAGTTCACATGCCCTTCAAATAGCTTTCAGCAGAAGAAGAGGAATTTTTTAGTCTATGGTCATCTTGAAGTATCCAGGCTAGCACAAAAATGATGGGCAAAATCGATTTCAACTTTAATGTTTTCTTTATTGACTCTTGGTTTTTGTTTTAGTTGAAGAAAACATTCTGTTTCAAAACAAGCATTTCAAATGAAAATTTTCAATCTTCTCTTGCTCTAGCCCATTTCCCTTTGTGTCTAGAAGTACAGCAGCTAAAATAGGTTATAGGAGGGTGGGAAATTTCCTACTAGTTGATAAATTGCATTGGTCTCTGAAAAACTTTGGCTTTTGCAGGTAAAATAACTTTTCATCATGGTAAGTACAGGGTGGATTCTTCAGTACCATGGTCATTCCTTGGTCCTTTTCATCGAAGGACTCCTTTTTAAAAATAGTTGGATTTCCTCAGCCCTAGTACTCTTAAACTGAGAACTTACTCAAAGTGAAGAAAAACATGTTAGCTTATTTGATTGATGGAATTTGAGAGTGATTTTAGACTCATGACATTGGGTCTTCAAGCAATTCAAATTTTTGAAAATAGAGAAATATTTTCCTGATATTGTCCTTATTTAAACCTATATGCAATACAGTTGAGACTGGTGTGACTAGCAAGTACCAAGCGATGAGTAATGCTGCTTTCATTAGTTCAATTGCTTATGAAGCAGTCTAATCAGCACGGTATTTTTCCCATTATGGAGTCATATTTACTTGTTTTAGGGAAGTTACAAGTAACTGTGTTAAGTTCATGTTCTTCTAGTGCAGATGTCCCTTCTTTGGCTTCCCAAAAAGCATTTGTCACCCAATCTGTTTTCAAAATTTGGTGCCACTTTTCATGGGATGCACAAAAACATTGAGCTTCATGAGTCAATTTAGTTGGAAGGAAAGCTGTGTTCTCCTGGGAATATCTTGTTCTTGGCTTTCCCAAATGCATTCCCTTTTTTGCTTTCATTTTACGAGAGCTTAAAGAGGGCCTGCTATGTTCTTTCCCCAGTGATTCTTCACCAGACAGCAGAGGAAAGGGCCTTACCATCTTATACTAGGTGACAACCCAACTCTTGCTTACTCCTTTAAAATAGGAAAGCAGCGGTAAATCAGTCTTGCACTTGAAAGATTAGCAGGAGAAGACTTGTCAACTTTCTTCAGGCTAGAGGAATGATCACAGATGTCTGCCTTAGCAAAAAGTCCCTCAAAGCAGCAGGTCTGGACAAGCTTAAAAGGTGTATGACATGGATTCTTGTTTTGCTTTTAAAAGTATGAGAAGAATTGGGAGACAGAGGCGGAGCCTAAGCACATGATAGTCAGAAATATTTAATTTGCAGAATCATAAACATGCACTACTGGGTAGAACGTTGTTTTGTATTGAGATGGCAAACATCTTGTCAGAAAGATGTTTGTTTGTGGTTTTGCCATTTGTACTGATGCCAGTTCGCTTATTTCTTTTCTATTTGTTCTAGAAATGTTACAAATATTTTAATATTTACTCTGATCACTACAAGAAAAAAAAAATATTTGTTGGTACAGTATAGCTGAAGTTTGTGAAATTATGTCTATGTCACCGTAAGGCGGGAGATCATTTCCTGTATGAACTATACAAAGAATAGATTTTTTTTTAGAGTATCTGTAAAAGCAAATCTTCTGACATAATCAAGTCTGTCACATATTTATAATTTTCATCTTCATAATTGAGAACTAAACAAATCTATCCTGAGTTTCACCTTTTCTCTAGTTTATACCTTTGTACCTAAATTCTTTATACACCAGTTAGAATTCTTTAGTCTCCCTTTACCTACCAGTCTACAATTGTCATCTGTCTGAAGGACATCACTTTTTTCTGTTGACTGTGTAAGATACCAATATTAGCCCAAACTTACTCATCATAAAATACAAATCATTTATATTAATCAAACCATATTAGGGTTCAATTTGATTTATAGTACTTCTTTTGTGTTATAGAGGGGCTCAAGTTTTACCATGCTAGCTTTGTAGTATGAAGCAAAGGTCAGATATTCTATCCTGGATGAGCTGTAAATGACAACTTATAAAACAGTAGAGGTACCTTTGAAGCTTGATACACAAATGGAATAGAGACATAGTCTACAGACTAATAAAAGGAGTACAAAATAACATTTTTTTCTTTTCCTTGATTTAACACAATGTGAAATAGCCAGTGACATGGTGCAATGAAATAATCATTAATCAATATTTTTTAGAGCTACTAGGATGTTTGGCTGCTAAAAAATGGACAGTGAAACAAGATACTAGAAGAGTGGTTCAATTTTTTGTTAGTGGAAAATCAGTAACAGGTAGAAAAGTCGACACCTGTAATACTGCATCACAAAGACAGCATGACAGATCTTAACAAGATAAACCCCAGTGTCAGCAAAGTTTGTATTTGCAAAATAAGAAGCATGGTTTTTTGTTGCTGTTGTTGCAGTGCTATCTTTATCCATTTTCTTCAAATAAAAGACACCATTTTAATTTCCTTAATCCAGAATAAAATTATTTGAATATTATCTAACATTTTACAACGGATTTTACTGTCTTATCCCCTGTCTCCTTTGGTCAGCTTTGCCAAATATTTCCTCAGAGGGTTGTGGGTTTTTTCCATTCATAAATCTCCTGCAATCTGCAGGGTCCAAACTTGTCTTTTTTTGCATAAACAAAGTGATATTAACAAGTCGATGGACCAAGACCAGTGCTTTCAGTGAGTCGACTAGGATGAAGTTGTTAAGTGTTGATGACTTGTTATCTTCTTTCCCAGGCAGATATTAACTTGACAGGGTAATCCGACATAGCACAAAATGAGTAATGCAGAGATTCAGAATAGATATCATCAAGGCTATAAATTTACAGAGGATTCAAAACATTAAACACAGTGAGGGATTACGTACTCTTTCACAAAGAATGATTTCTAACCTGTGACAATAAATTCATTAATTAGTTCAGGGATTAATACTATTTGACTAATTAGTAATAATTTCTGGAAAATGCTATGCAAATCCATTGAATGGCACTGTGACAAGATAAATTACACCATTTGAAATTTAAACTATGTGACCAACATCTTTAAAGACAAAGTTCTGCTCAGTCTGAATATGTCTCCAGTGTGTAGGGTAAAAGTCTTGACAAAATGTAAGGGGTTGTTCGGTGGTGGTTTTTTCACTTACATTTAAATTTTCCATATTGTTGTCTTTTACCAGGTGTTTCAGTATTTACTCATATTGTGACAGATAACTGCAGTGAGTGGAGCCTCCATTGTCTGTGACTTCTATCCTTTTGCAGCAAGAGACTTTAGACATTGAGCATCACACATATTGTTTGCTTGACACTATGCCTGCTGAGATTTTTTTGCTACTTGTTTTTAGGTGGAGCAGGTGAAACACAATCTTCTGAATACAAGCAGAGAACAGCAGAGAGGTTTATGAACAATATGCAAGTGTGAATTCACCCTAATATTAGAGTATAGCCTTATGTTTGGTACCTGGACATAAGAGGGATAAGGAACGAAGGCAAAAGTCTCTTTGAGCAATTGCATGGGTTATAGAGTTGTGGATAAAAGCAAATCAACTTTTCAGAATCATATGGTGATTGTTAGCTGGAATATATGACTTTCTATGCAGGGTGCTTCTGAGAGCAAAGATTATTCTGTGCGTGTAGGAATAACAGAATGTTTTTCTCAATTTCCTCCAGATACTGCTCCTACATTTAATTTTTCCATAGTTGTAAACACTGTCAGGTGTTTAACATGTGAAAGTTCTTCCAGAAGATATTTGTTATGAATCTGAAGTACTTCATTCAGTTTCAGGTGATTCCCCGACTCCAGGAGAAAAATTAGGACAAAAATCAGATGTTGTATAATAGCATACTCCTTGTTAATCTGAGAAAATTTTGTAAAAGGTTTATACTTTATCTTATTAAAATGGCCTGAAAAAATAGTTGCCTGTTTCAGAAGTAGCAGTTTACTATCTCAACAAGCATCACATCACAGTTAATGAAGTTTGTATGGAGTATTTCAAGTGCTCTAAGACAGCAATGAAACTCAATATATAATTTGTATTGGAATTTTTATCTTTTTTATTGTAACAGTATCCACTAAGTCAAATGCTAGCTACAATGAGGAAGTTATATTCCTGTTTGTCACCGTTTAGAGCAGGGTTGCAATAGTACTTGAAAAAAAAAAAGAATCTTCAAAAATTAAATTAGCAGGCTTTTGCAGAATGGCACTTTACTAGGTAGGCTTACTGAAGCTTTGCGAGCACAAAGAGCACTAGATAACGTTCTATCCTGATGATGCTTTTCTCCATGTTCAATATGTTGGAGACTGAACAAATTGCATTCTAGAGTAATTTAAAACCCTCTCTATCGTATTCTCCTGGGAAGAAGCTGGTCTTGTATGACAAGAAGTCTGAGTTGGCACCCGGCAGTCCATTACAAAAGCAGCAGATCAGTTGCGCTTACCCTGGAAAAAGTGGTGGCGGCAGAGTTTGTCCCTCAGGTGCACTGGAGGGACTGGTAAGGCATCGTGCATCTAGAGATGTGGGTAATTGGAGCTGCTGTAGCACAGAGAGCTTAGGAACAGAGAATGGGTAGAGTCTTCCAGCTGTCCTGGCTGTCCCTCATCAGCACCCTTCTATCCCATCAGCGCTGCTTGAATGAAGTCCCTGTCCTCTGTGAAATTACTTCCTATAAAGCATGGGCTACACAGAACAGCATCTGTATGTCTGAACTTCAGACTAATAAGTTCTGACCAGTATCTCCAAATTTTTTGAACCAGGATGAGAACTCTTCTAAAGAATTCATAATGGCACCTTTATGTCGTCTTACTCATTCTTCAGCAAAACGACGTCACAGATTTGATCTTACTTTCCTTGTTCTTTGATCCTTGATCAGTTTACATCTAGTAATTGCTTTAAAATTAGAATACATTTAAAAATACATATTTCTGACTTTATATAAAGAAGACTTATCTATCTGGGTCTAAAATTTCAGCACAAATTAATATAATCCATATCTGCATAGCTTATCTGTTATATTGCTATAATAAATTAATTTTTAGTGAAAAGCCAAAAAATCCTTTTAAATAGTAGCCTTAGGTCATTTGTCTTGTATAATTAACACTTTCATCTTATTCCTAGGATGTGTGGGGAGGAATTACCTGGTTGCTTTATGTCAAGGCATATTTTAATTAGCTGACGATACAAATTTTTCTCGCCAAGTTACAGGTGCTTAATACACTATTGTAATTGCATGTCAAATGAACTAATATGAATTTATCATTCGATATTCACATTCATATGTAAATGAATGTTTATAAAAGCATAATCTCAACGATCTTTAAACATCCAGACAATGTCTTAAAGTAAGCATATTCTTTTTTTTTCTGTTTAGTCATCCGTGACTCTTTGGAAGATCACATTTATGGAGTTGGGGTCAGGTGCCCCCTGGGCTACTTTCCGTGTGGCAACATCACAAAGTGTTTGCCCCAGCAGCTTCACTGTAATGGTGAGGATGACTGCGGGAACCAGGCTGATGAAGACAACTGTGGTACGTGGCTGAGACTTTTCTTTGTGTCTAGCACCTGAAGCTCCTGCACTGCTCACACTGCATAGAGAGATGTGGACTGTTAGGAACAGGAAAGTTAGATGTTTTGCAGAGCACACAGCAGGTGTTTGGCCAGTTTGTCCAATTTTATGCTTGTTTTGCACTTGTTTGCATGTGTCATTTTGTTGTGTACGTATGGATGTACATGATCTAGCAAAGACCTTTGCTGAGGAAAGGTAGACATAGGCACTAACAGAGTTATATTAAGCTTAATGTGACTTTTAAAGTTGTTTGGGAAATGTAATTTAGAAGAATTTTCAAGATTTTTCAGAAATCTGTTATGACCTAACTCCGGAGAAAAAAACATAACTGTAGGAGTGTGCTGTGCAAGCTGTACCCCTCCTAGGCTTCGGGGTTTGGAGATGTCAGAGTCTGAGGGAATACACATTGTCAGGCCACTGCTGCTGGCTGTTGGGAACCTTGTCACTCCCAGCCCCACCGAATCATAGCTGAGAACTTGACTTGGTTCGTAGGCTTTACCCCAGCTGCAGGCTGAGTGGGGCAACAGCATGGGCTTTGCACTGGCTTTGCCTGTCCATGCTGCGGATTTGTGGGCATAGCCCCGGCACAGCTTTAGTCTGTGCTGAGCAGCATCTCTCACGCAGAGTCTGGACACAGCTCAGAGGGTGGCACAGACCTGGGGTAGCCTGGGAACAACCTCCCCCATATTTTGTGAGAAAAGAGCTTAGCCATTTGGTTGTGAACTATGACTACAGGGAGAGAAAATCAGCCCTAGTACATTTTATTTACTGGTATTGTCAGCTTACTAACAGCCTGGATAGCTTCAGAGTTACTCTCCAGAACAGTTGATCCATGGCAGATGGGGAAATGAGACTTCCTACTCCGTAGTAGCTTGCCTGTAGCCATGGAGGGCAGCCAGATGCATGATGCCCTGCCTCGCACGCTGCCTCCAGTTCCCTGGAGCCAAGCAGGTGAACAGTCTGCCTGTCCCAGCCAGGCACGCTACCATCAGAGCTGCGGGAGGGAGGCAAAGAAAAAAAGAAATTAAAATATGAAGTGAAACTTCCAAGGTATATATACCAAAAGAAATTAGGAAATTTTCTGAAAGACATTTCAAACAAAATATGGTGAAGATATTTTTCATAAGTGTTCTCAGCAAAGTCAATGAGATTTTGAAAATAGCAGTTCTCACTGTATATATGCAAAGCTGATTTTTGTACATATGTGCAGTATCTTTATGCCTATCAATTTTCAGTGTCATACTCCATATGAAAGTCAATTTTAATTCTAATCCCATCTAATGGACCTGCAGCTTTTTCAAGAATGGGTTAGCCTCAGAGTCATTGTATTGACTTACTGGGAAAACTATGCTGTTAGTGCTTTTTTCGTATCTTGATCCCATATTCTCATTTAGAAATGCGTGCCACGTATAAACACATTAAGGTCATATTCAGCAGTAAATTTTTCTCAAAAACTGGTGTTACAGTCAAACTTTGTTCTTTGAATAAAGGAAGAGTCGTTTCCTTGCCTGAGAATATGGAATGTCCTGGCGAGATTGGAATGTCCTGGCGAGATTTTCTGCAACACCCCTATGCTGTAGTAAGTGTGGGGATCTTTGTGGGACAGCTCTGTTTTGTGAGCATTCATCCTGCTTAAAATCCAGGAAAGGAAGCCTCGTTGATTAGCTCCCAAGACAAAGAAACTACCCAGCTATTTCTTTTGCTGCAGTTTCCCAGGACTACTTTAGTATGCCTTGCCTTATGCCAGCAGTTATATCTGGTTCCTTCGAACCATTTTTTAAATTTACAACTAGTTTTCAGTTCAAGTCATTGCTCCTGGTAACAGAAAAGCAATTCAAAATGAAATTATTCCAGTGTAGCCATTGTTTCATGCAGTACCATTGGAAATATTAATCTTATTCACGAGGTACTCTAATAAAGTAGCTCAACTTCTAAATTCTTCCACACTTTCATCTTGCATAAATTTGAATAAGAGCTTTGAGGTGGCCAGTCTACAACATTCAACCCAACAAGTGTGGGGAGGGAAAAAAAATCAGTCTAGACCTTCAAAGGCATTCAGATTTTTAATTTTTTTTTTTAAATGCATGTATCTCAAACATAGCTAGGTAAAGCAACTGCTTTACTGACAATTTCTTCAGGAATGATAAAGCACTATCTTAAGCCTACAGAAAAATGTTTTAGTGAAGACTTGCAGATATCTTACATACAAACCAGTATTATAACATAAGGAAACACAAAGCAAAAATTTTTCATGGACAGTTCTTTCTCTGATGGAAAGGACAACACTGATGCAGAAGAAAAGGAAGAAAACCTGCTTGTTTTAAAAACCATAATACCGTGTTTGAAAACAAACCCAGGTACTCTAAATATAAGAAAATCCAAAGTCCAGCTGTTCAACATAAGCCTCTAAGTGTGCTGAATATTAGCAGCAACTGCTATTACTGAAACAGTACTTTTAAGAAACATCAGTGAATGAAACAAGCAGAGAAGCAACTAGCATAAAAAGCAAATGTAGATCTTTAAGAGAGTCACTTTATAGAAATCTTTAAATGCCCTCAAAACAAAATAAAAGGCATCAGTGCAAGAAAGAACAACTAGGTAGGAGACTCTGAAAATACTGAAACTGGTCACTCCAACTGTCTTATAGTAATTCTGTCCCTTTCCTCTTTTAATGAGTAAATTTCACTTGTTCCCCACTTCATTCCTATAGAGATATTTATTGTTGTAATCTTTGAAACTATTTGCAATATTGGTCCTGTTTCATGCACTGCCTGCCCAGTAACAGCAAAACATGATTGTATATATTTCACACTAAACCGAATCCTCACGGAGAGAAGTGTGTTCGGATGTGCTGTAATAGCCGCTCACGTCCAACCCAGGCATGTGAAGACTGGCTTCATGATGCCTTCTTCATATCTGCTTCCTCTTCCACTTCCACCATGCTCTCCATGTTGAAACAATAAATGTAAAACTAAGGTCCATAGAAATGAAATTACCTGAAATTAGGATCACAGGCAGAGTTGGGAACAGACTCTAGGTCTAAGACTGCTGCATTAGTGCTCAACCTCAGGGTGTAGACTTACTGCTGGTCAGCTCATCTTCAGCATTTCTTCTACTTATGGAAAGGAGTGAACTGTAGCCAATATGTTACACTAGAGTGAAGCCACTTTTTCTTTGAAAACTCACATGCCTTTGTCACCTAGTTGGGTTTCCAAAACCAATAAAATACTATGTGTGATATGCTGATGGGGAAGAGCTTGAGGCAATGTAGTAAAGTGCAATACGAAGAGGAGGAAGATAGCAATTTATCATGCCCAAAGTGATGAGAGGCCCTTTTGGAAATATCACTAGATAACCTTAAATGTGCATAGAAAATACAGCCTTACCTTTTGAACTTGAAAACATAGTCCATGAAGTAGAAGGGGGTGTCTCTGGAAATTTGTCATGAATATGATATTTTAAAATAAAAATGTTTTATTTAAAGTTTCATAATTTGTCGTAAAAACTTGTGGGTTTGAGGACTTTCCTTTTTTAGGCTTGAGTATGGTAGTAAATTTTTCTCTGCTGTTCTGCCCTGTGCTCATCCTTTCTGAAGCACTGAGTTCTTGAAAAGGCCGAGGAGGTAGTTCAACAGTTCAGCCTGTATCACACGTTTCACTTGGAGTTGTTTTTGTATCTGTTAGCAAAACTCAAAATGTATGGAAAAAAAATTACAGCAATTCCAGCATCCGTCTGTGCTCAAGCTTGATTAAAGCTCAAGCTGGCAAAGCAGAGCGAGTTTGATAGTGTTTAGTTCTACCGAGAAGACATTTAATTTCAAACGTAATGGATTCAGCCTAATTCTGCAGAGAAGATCTTTTCCTGTTTATTTACAGCTGTAAGATTTGATCCTGTAGCTACTTGATATTTGTAGATGGGAGGTTAGAACATTTGTTTACTTCATTGCTTTTTTAAATGTGAGCAGGAAGGATAATCACAAATTCCGCTCACCTAACACTACGGCAGTGTGGGCATGGGAATTGTTCCTAAAGCAAGTAAAGCATATTTTTTTACATCGAAGATATTACTGCAGTGTTACTGGTAATGTATTCTAAATAATCTCCAGGTAAAGCCTTTCGAAGCCCAATGGCACAGTAAAAGTGCTGACTACGTATTCCCAAGGATGTATTCATGGAAGAAAGCATTTTGGAATCTCTGCTTTCACAGTGATGCTTAATGATAAACAAAACAAAATTAAAACTAACAACAGTAGATAAAAAGCAGAGTTGTTTAATGCAAAACAAAAATAGCAGAACAACGGTATTTGTGATGTAGCTTTTCACTGAGTCCACATGTGTTTTATTATCTTAAAGTGCATGGTTGTTTAGTTGAACAAATTCTGACACATGACAAATTGCAAAAACATACACAAAGTTAAATCATAGCGTAAATGTACTCTGCAGATTTGGACAGAAGGCAAGGAGTGTTGCCAGTAATCATCGATGGATACTTTTGTTCAAAATACTAACTCTCTGAGTAGCTTTAGACGAAAAAAGATTCTTTAATCTGCTCCCTCATGAAGTGTTTAGAATTTAAAACTTCAAATTTTCTTTTTTAAAGTTCTGTGATATGCCATCTGCTTAGAGGGCTGAAAGAGCAAACTTTTGTCCTAGATAAGGGTCAACTTTCTTTGAATAAAATGTTCCTACTTTTACATGCAGTGATAAAAGTGTAGTGTTATCTGTCTAACAATTTCTGTGTAATTAGTTGTTCTAGATACTTCACTGGGTCAGTTCTCATTCTGTAGTCATATCGTGCTAATTACAAAGTGCTGCAAGAAATTCTCAATGCAGTTAATTTTTACACCACTGGGAGACTGAATATTTGATTTTCCTGTGTGACCTTCGAAGACCTTTTTTGCAATTGACCCTAATATTCTAGCCATTCTGCTGGACAGTCAGCATGGTTTGTTCATTTTAACAGTAAATTAGATGTGATGCTAATATTATGCCAGTTCTTGGGGACAAGCCTCCCAGTAAATTGCAGTGTAGCTTACCTCAAGTTTCCTGTTCCAAAACCACCCATCAGCTCTTGAATTTAGTTTGGTACAAAGTTGTAAATAGGGAAATATAGAAACATAATCAGATCTGAAAAGGTACTAAGCTTTTCTCCTTTCAGGGGAAACTCTGGACTTTACACCCTACCTGGCCAATTTGAAAGCATATTTTATGATATGACTGGAAGTCCAAGATTAATCCCTACTGCTTTTTGTCTGGTATATTTAGCACTATGTGTCAGCATCCTGTGGTTACAGGTTCTGAAAAGCCCTTGGATGTAAAGTATAAGTACACTCATTTCTTTATAAAGAGTCCTGCTTTCAGATTTAAAAGTTTTTCCTAACTTCCATTAGGGTTTGATAGTACCCAAAGGTGCAGTCAAAATCTATGTAGTTATTGAATTTATGATGTTCTGTTCTAATTTAGAATGCAAAAAATAACATTGATATAAAATCTTCAGTCACACCTCCTGGTCTTTTGACCACAACGTGTCTTACGAACCAAGGCTGACCCTGGTGAGAACTGACCTGGACTGACTCCACTAAAATCAATGGAAAGGCTCCCACCGTCTTCTGTCAGCAAAGAATCGTAACTTACCTAAATTAGGAACCTAATGAAAAGCTCAGGTGTTTCAAAAAAAGTTTGTGACTCATATGCTAGCCTTCCTAAATAGTACTGGATAAGACTGTTTAGAAGGACTGTGCTAGTGGTGATTATTTTTTTTGCCCTTTAGATGAGATGAAGAAATCTAGGTTGTGATCTCCTGCAAGTTATCACAGAAACAGGAGATATAAAATATAGTATCTTGCCATGCAGTCTGTGATAAATAACTCTCGTAAATAAATGCCTTATTTCTTCTTTTCTTAAGCTTAATTGGGAATTCAGTAGATATGGTTTATGCTTTGTTTAAAATTAGAGTTACTGTCATTTCACACTGCTGAATAGCTCTTATGCTCCATCTCAGAACTGGTTGTTGAAATAGACTCTATGGTTATTACTAGTAAATCTCTGGAGGAAATGATTATGTGCAAATAGCACAGGTATAAGTCATATTTAGAATAAAAAGTATTTTAGCATAAGAATTGCTAAAATGCAAACACCAGAATTCTTATTAATCTCAAAACACAAATCACGTGCATTGGGCCTAATCCCTTGCACCTATGTAGACAGGACTGTTTCACCATGAATGGGGCATGAAAAAAACAGTGACTGCTGTTACCTATTTGACTCCCACTCTACTTACTAGCAATAATAAAAGGGAAATGGAAGGAACACCATGCTAGGGTGTTTCATTTTATCTTTTTTTCACAAGCAGGGTCTTTAATTATGTAGAGTCATTAATAGAACAAAGTAGCCTGAGTTATTTTGAGAGCAGAAGTTTCTTCATTGTTTAGAAATTTGGCTTCTAGACAATTTTGCTGATAGTTCTGCAAAACTGTTTTTTTGGCAGATGGGCAATGGTTGTAGTGTGTCTGCATTTGTTTTTTAATCACAATGTCATAGCCACATTTTTCCAGTCCAGTGAAGCAAGAAAAGGCATGCAGATTTAATTTAGGATGTTCCTGACTCTCCAGAGGAGTTCTTTACTGGTTAAATGTATTTACCATTGTGTTTCTCCCAGGCCTAAGAGGTCTCCGAACAAAAGGCAGCATTCAGCTCCTCAGTTGTAAAGTTCATTTATAGATGTTCATTAAGATCTGTCTAGCTTATAGGCTGGAAATCACAGAGAGAGGTTTCTGAAAGAACTGGGGCAGGGAGCAGCCGTTTGAAGTCTTGCACCTATTTGCCTCTAACAGCACAGGCCTCATGTTACTGTGTGCCATGCAGTCATCGGGTGACTGGCTTGCCTGAATTGAGAAGTTATAACACACTACCTCTTTTTTAAAAGGGCCTATAAAATTCAACAGGAAGAAAGCAATAACAATTTGTGCAGATGTCATGCTGGTTTTGTATGTGTTTCTTTGAAGGTCTCTAAACTTACAGAGAACTGTTGCAGTTCTGTAGAGTCACTAAATCATCTTCTAGGTTTCCATAGCAGAAATCTATATTTCTATGGGATGTTTCAAAACATCTATATAAAAGATGTATGTTTTAATATTACAAGATTGCTTATAAGGGATTAGAAATTTCGGAAGGTCTGAGCTTCCCACCTTTTCCTCAGCACAGTGCAGAATAGCTTGATGACTTTACAATTCAAATCAATACTAATAATGAATAATGTTATTGTTAGTCTCATCTGTTCCTGCCATGGCATTTTTTTCCATCTTACTTAAAATATGAGATTTAATGTATGAGACACCATTCAGTTTTGAGCCCTAGATGGTAAATTCTGCTTATGAAGTAAAAAGAAAACACTTGGACTCCAGCAGCATGCTCAAAATGTAGCAAATACTTGGCAAAAGATCAGATTTTCAAGCTTCACATTGAAATTTTTCAGATATGGCCAAATTTTATTCTCACTGTCATTGCCATTCATCCACACTATATGGCACTGAAATAATCAGGTTTACACTGACGTTAAAATATCAGCAAATGGGATAGCTTTGCTGAATTTCTGGAGGCTTTTAATGAATTTCGTTATTGAGATCTTTAAATACTGTTGATAACTAAAAGGAATTTATACATTTCACTAAACTTGTGTCTCTTCTGGTCTCCACTATAGTGGCTTACTGCTGTGGGAACTTTCAAGCAACTCAAGGTTTTACAGATATATTCATGCTATTAGCTTATTTTAATTTTTTCTGTCACATTTATTTAAAAATTGTAAATACTTTGAGAAAAACAGAATAGAAAATTGGACTAAGCTATATAGATTGTAAGTGTTGTTATATAAGCTGGAAAACTCCCCTCCACAAGTGTTTCATAGGAATAAAGGTGCAATACTGAGAAAATATTTATCTTTTAGAAATTTGAGCCTGCCTATTTTTCTTAGAAGTTGCACTGGATTAGTGAAGTTATTTTAAAATCAAGAATAAACTTGTGTAAGCATGTAATCTAGCTCATCCAAAAGAAGTGTAAATCTTATTCCTGCCTATTTTTCTGTGATTGCATTGTCACGTATAAGTAGGCAAGCTACATTTCAATTAATGTAATTAATGCTTCGGCAGGGGTGCTGGACTAGATGACCCACAGAGGTCCCTTCCAACTCCTGCCATTCTGTGATTCTGTAATCAGCAGGTACAGGACACAGCCAATGTGCAGTGACACACAGTTTGGTGTGGGGTAAATTGCCTTTGCCTTGCCTGGTAGGTGTCCAGTTTTAGGTTCTTCATTTTTTCCACTTGGTATCTAAACTGGGGCTGTGAACTTCACTCCCGGAGCTGAATGCTCTGGCCACTGCAACACTCCGCTTTGTAAAATCTCAGTGTGCTTTTGGTCTTACTGTAAGTTATTAGACTGTATCAGTATGCCCCAACACTGTGGAAAAGGGCAGTTCTGTTCCTTTATCTGTATGCATTCCAATTGCTGCTTGTCTGGAAGACACAGGTTTTCCTTGTTGTACTAAAAGGTACCTTTGTGAAAAGCCTGAGGTCATTTCTAATAGCAAGAGAAAGTATATTTGAACAAGCGGCAGAAAGAAATACGTCCACGGGTTATGACCACCAACAGCAAAGGTGAAATCAAAGCGCAACACAGTGTCTCTCTAGGGTGCTATGCATTTAACTGATATCATTTCTCTGCATAATAACCTATGAAGACGTGGCCGAGAGAAGGGGAAAGTCGTATAGATAACGTCCTGTTCATAAGCTCCATACTAAATAAGAGATGTGTCTTTAATTAAGCAAAGCTGATGTTTTCTCAGATCTGTCACTGAAAGGATTATCCAAATCCGTAGTTTGTCAGGATTAACATACTCTTTCTCATTCCTTTCCTATCAGAAATGGTAATTGACAACTTTCAGCAAGGAACGGTGTATTAATCTGTAGTCAGATAAATCCAGTTTACAATTACTTATTTCACTTATCCCGTGTAGGGGAAGATTTGCTGATGCCTTGTTTTCTCAGATCTCTTTTTTTGCAGAAGTGTAGCCAACATAGTCTATTTTAGAACTGGCTCACAGCAAAGCAATTTCTCATCTGAGCTGTACTCCCCCAAACGATAGATTTAGGATTTCAGGACCACTACTATTACCAGTCATTTCTTAAAGTGTTTGGAGAACCTCGTCTCAACAGAGAGTAAACAGATCACAAACCCACCATATAAACTCTAAATGATCACAAGTGATTTACAGTTCTGGCACTGAGTGCTTCACTGGACGGTTGTACTAAGTATAGTTATTTGCACAATACATTCTTCTGGGATTTGACAAAACAGTTCGTATAAAATAAAGACTGTCTCAGGCTTGAGCACAAAGTTTGGCCCAAAGCAAAGATTTCTGAAGGTCAGAAAACTTTGAATAACTTGTTTTGTTATATTGAGATATGCCTTTGTGTTTCTAATAGAAGGCAGGAAAAATCAATGCCATGAGAAAAGCCCGTTATCTAACATGGACTGACCAGAAACTCCAGATAACTGGAATACTTCCAGTACAAAATAATCCATCTTCTCTGTGTTTTTTCCCCCTTCTCTTTTGTGGCCACCCAGAAGTGCACAGCTGCCTCTGGACTTCCTTGAAAACGCTGGTGAACTTCCCCTGCATAGGGAACTGCTCTCTCGTTCCCATCAGTGCAGGAGGCACTGCTCATCCTTTTTCTCTGCAGACAGGAACTGCAGCAGTGGTCACCTCTCTTACATGCTTTGTCACTTGGAAAAGCATTTTAAAAATATTAAAAAGTGGAACAAAATCTCATCTATCCCCTCTTTAGTGTCAGAAGCGGGGAAAATGCAGAAAAATGATACTTCATATGTTCATTGGCTTACAGGATGATTAGAATTTACGGTTTTTAATTATACATTCAGAATCTGCAGATAAGCATTTTGCTGTCCAAAACTTTCTATGACTGTAATTATGAATTAGAAAGTCCAAAAATATTTTGAGACTGTATTCCTGACTGCAAAGTATTTATTTGGTATGACTACACTCCAAGATTAATCTTATTTTTTATACATCTTCACAAACTTCTATATAAAAATCCTCAGTGAAAGATTCCTTTCATCTTAATTCTCACCCCCTCTGCACACATTATGTTCCCACTAGTTTCTTCAGGTCCCAGTTGCCAGGTCCAGTCGTGCAAATGAAAGTCAATGGATGTGCTCCAGTTAAATATTCAGCAACAGTGACAGGGGAATCCTGATTACAGCCCTAACTGCAGGGCAGTGGGTTGATGCGTCACTCACCTCTTGGCAAAGCATCTGTTCTCATCACTTCATCAATTAGGGATTCCGTGTTGCAGGTAGTCCTAAAACTGAACTCCTGCTGAGCATTTAAAACAGGCAGAAGCAATATTTCTGCAGGTTTGCCAACACCTTTCGTTTTGTCCAAAATGCATGAGGATGCTTCGGGGTATCGGCTTAATAATCTAAACTGGCAAAACTGCTAATGGGTCAGAGCATAACGGGTGCGCTTAAGGAAGTTAGTAAAATATGCTTAAATGCCTTCTCTTGGCGGGAGGCTGGAATTCTTGCAGGGCATAAATGAATTCACATTAATTTTCGAGTGAAAAAGTCACTTTTCACGTCTGTATTTTCTCTTAATGGAGCAATTCCTGAAGACAGAGATTTTGGGTTGCTTTGAATCTTCCATCTTTTCAATTTATGCATAACAAACAAATAACTAGATAATAGATAGTTTGCCTGAAGTTACTTCATATTTCATAATATCTATTAATCAGCATGTATAGTACATTTTTTCAGCTTAGGCAGCTAAGAGGCAGGCATCTCTCAGAACGGCTCCATTTGCTGATACTCCGTAGCCAGGCTTCAGGAGATGCTTTTAAGGTAATTTCCCTACCTAGCTGAGAGAACAATTGAGTTGTAATGTGGCATGAAAAATGAAACACCATTTCAGAATGGTAAAAGTTGCAAAGAAGTAAATATATTTTATTTTTCCCTGCCTATTTTGAAGGCAATCCATACAGTAGTAATGTTTACTTGAATATAAAGATTTATAGAGAAATGTCTGTGAGGAACTGTATTTAACTGTAACTAAACAATTACCATGTAAAATTGCAAGGGGAAGGACTGTTGCTAGCATATTGCAAAACTGAAACTAAGACTGTAATGACCAGCAAGGCAGAGCCATCCTCAGAGTTCTTGTATAAATGCTGTTTGACGGTAGGTATCCTCACAACGCAATGTTTTTAGTTATCACTGATGGGTTGGCTTACCAGCTAGTGAGTGCCATCCTAAGGAGCATCTCTGCTACTGGTGTGTATTCATTAAATGAGCTGCTTTAAACTGAAAGGCTGTGGGCATTGTCAAAGCTGAAAAGAGGTCAGACTCAAATTAATAAAACTAAAATCAGATCACAGCTTTCAAATGAAATTTCCTTTTTTTTCTTTTTTTTTTTTCTTGGGTGGTGTGTCTTCCCGCCCGGTTTTGGAAGTGGTTACCTGATCAGTTAATTTACAGACATCAGCTATACAACAGACTTGCAAGAAAGATCTCTGTTGTTATTTCCAACAGTGCTGTATCTGGAAATCCCCATTTGTGAGAAGGAACTGAAAGGTCTGCTCTTCAGTTTTCACCTTTATAGCCGTAAACCACTCTGTTCCAGGGCATCCATGCACAGTCACCACACCTGTAAGACGCAATAATGTTTTGTTTAAGAAGATGCATATTAAGTTTAACTTAAACATACTGACTTGAATATGTTACATGACACCACTCATTCTCTTAGAAAGCAGTGTTCATTTGGCCTTCATCTAGATTTTCAGCAAAGAAATTACAGGCTGTGACAGTGCGAGACAGCCCTCTGAGAGGAGTAGTGGGAGCTGTAGTAGTCATTTGAGCTTTCCTGGACAAAGTGACAAACCCACACATTTAAGGAGGTAGAAAAATATGATTGCCTCTCATTTTAAACTCCTACATAAACAAAAAGTTCTGAAGTGAAATATTATACCTTTTTGGTGCAACTGCTCCAGAAAATGTTGTTGAAAGTATAATAAACTGTTCCTGCTATGCAGCTCATAATGTCCGTACATACGTGTGATTAGGCAGCTGTATAAAGATAAGGGCATTTGATGGTCCACAAAATGTTCTGGAAAAAAACACATTATTTAGATAAAACTTGATGATAAAACTAAATTTGGTGAAGATATTTCTACTTTCAATTTCTGTTCTAATGTGTCTTCTATTTGTGGTTTTCTTATTAGAAGACAACAATGGATGGTCTCTGCAATTTGACAAACATTATACAAAGGACAAATACAATAAACTGAGATCTCTGTATGCATTTCAGACAAAGACACCTGAGTGCTGTAAGTAATTACAGAAACCATTTGTGTGATTATTACTGATGATTCCTAGAAAGAAATAAACAGCAAATATGCTTCTCAGAAAGAGACATACAGTGCAGTTTCATTTATAGTGAAACAGAATTAATGTCTCAGATGAACAGATGCATTGAAGCTAATTTCTGTTCCTCGAGTGGTTCGTTTTCTGTAACAGAAATATTAAACATATGTCAATTAGGAGGGCAATATAAATGTTTATCTGAATATATTAATACCACTGAAAGACCATGAAACACACATCTTTCAGAGTGATCCAAATTCACTTCTTTGTATATGAAATGATTCTTGCAACCTCCTCTCCACTTCTTCCAGCATCCATCCCTTTGTACAGATTTTCTGACTCTGCTGTCTACTATGAGCACTAACTTAAAGCACAGAGATGGAGGAAAGGGAGTAAAGACCCCCTGACCCATTTTCATCCTTTTCTCACCTGGACAGAATTGTGCTTATTCTAGTAAATAGAAGAGGGCTGAATAATCTTCAAAAGAGCCACAAAAAACCCATGCCAGATTCTTGGTATATCAAGCCTAAAGCTCAAGAGCTTTTACGAGCTCTTTCACAGAGGTCAGGAGGTAACATTACTTTTTGTGTCCCTTTATATTTATCCTTAGGGTCTTCCCAGGTCTAAATCAATTACATAAAAACATGTGCCTTAATTTCAGTTTAACACAGCCTGGTAGGTCTGTCTTTGCCCACTGCTCTGTTACACTATGTTTCTTTTCTCCCCATCCCATCACACCATTCATCCCACCTTTTGCCACAACTATGTTCTCGTTCTCACACAGTGGCTGGTGCTGTGCCAGCAGTGTGTACCTGCCAAGGGCTCGAGATCTTCTGCGACGCTGCCAAACTGGGTGCTGTCCCATCAGTCTCCTCAAACATAACCATCATGTAAGTAGAGCAGAAAAGTGGTCTCTTACTCTGTTCAGGCTTGACTATCAATCCTACAACTTTTTCACAACTACAGCCTTGTAATTATGACCGGTTGGCTCAGCTGGTGCTAGTGAAAGCACAGTGTCTCCCTGTTGACAAGTCCTTTAATGTTTTAAGTACAGACTTTTCCCTACATAAAAGGAGACAAAGGGAACTAAAAAACTCTGCATGAAGTGTTCGTTTCATGTTTGTAACAGTGGCTTGAGCTAGCAACAGTTTCAGGAAATCTAACGAAAACTTCAATAGAAATGTTTCTTTTTCAGACACAATGCTTAGGACCTTTTTGTTATTCTATGATCCTGCCAACAGGCCTAGCCTGTATTCTTGCCAATAAAGCCAATAACCTTGAACTCAGTGGAATTATGTGCTTGAACAAATCCTTTTAGTTCTCACTTGATGTTTCTGAATATGCCGTTATTTAAAAGGATTTAATCTGAGCTGGGTCATTATACAGGCGCGTATGTGTAAGTCACACTATTTGAAGAGATGAGGGAATGATTGATATTACTCTTAGTTTGCACACCACTGTTTGAGAAGCCATCTTCTGTGTGGTGAGCAGAGGGCAGCATCACGTGTCGTTATCCGAGGATCTTCCCTGTAGAGCAGCGGTGCGGATCTTTCTGTTTGTTACCAGTTTGCGCTCACGTGCGGCTGAGGTTCTCCTTGTTGGGTCCATGCTCAAATACCACAATACTTCATAACAAGATTGATGTGGAATGTCAAATGTATATTTAAATTGGCTGTTGGCTCAGGGTCAACAAAGAGTTCAAAAGCAATGTCCCAGTTCTAGCTTTAGAAAAAGCAGGGAGTCGGTTCAGCTGGCTTTTGGACTAGGCTGTCTTCTGATCCAACCATGCCCTGAATGATTTTTGTTCTTGACAGGACACTGGAGTCCGTGCCCAGTGAACATAGGGACATAGGGACACATGCACTGGGAAATAAGGTCTATATGCATTTGAGGTTTGAAATAACCCTGTGGTTTTGTTTATACTCCAATCTTTTAAACTCTTAACTATTGTTTTGTCCATTGCGCTGGGGACATGGAAGAATATTTTTTGATGATAAAGAATTTGGCTTACTGCTTAAATAGACACATATATTCAAACAAACAGATGTGGCATGTTCAGATGGCTTCATGTTGCTTTTATTATTTAGCTGTGTGAAAGGTGCTCTTACAGAATAACAAAAGCGGCAGCACTGTAGGAAGCTGAGAGAGTAGTTTTACTCTGTGCATTCATTCCTACAGGTCTCTTCAGAGGAATCTGCTACGGAAACTTTCTGCTGACATTTTCAAGAAATACCAAGACCTTAAAAATCTGTAAGGGAGTTCTTCAACCTAAAATGTCTATTTAGTGCCTAAAATATTCATCCTTTCCCACTCACATACATACACACACAGAGCTTAACATCTAAGTGACAACCCTCGGTTTATACTCAAAATTCTGTTCTGTCTCACCCTTCAGTACCTCATATAATTGTGTAAACTCTTTGGCTCAAATAGCTTGATTTGACATCTCTCTTTCTGAAAAACCATAATTTCTGCATATTTAAATTTTTTATATTGACTGTTTTATACCAGAGAAATGCTAAACTTTTATTTTCTCTGAAGGAAGTTACATTTATAATGAACAGTAATATGCCAAAAGAAATTAAATAGCTTAGTCCATTTATTCTACAAAACAAGAGTTTGGAAACTTAAACTTCCCATTGTCACAGGAAGCCCACTCACGTGGCACTTGGCTTTGCTCCTAACTATGTCTGGTACCAAGTTGATAATACCCCAACTCGACAAATTGTTATGGCAACACAATACTGCGTTATGTTTTATGATGAGTAGCACGTATGTTGCTCAAAAATCATCACCTTTAATAAGCTTGCTTCATATAGAATTGGTGAAATTAAGAATTAAATACAGAAGTCTAGAGCAGGGCTCCTATGTCACCAATTCAAGGTACTGAACATTCCTAGAAAACGTGATTGGAGTGCAACCTCTGCAGAAACTGTGCTGTACTGCAGCACCATCTTGTGCTCCCAGCGTGAAGTGCCATTGTGACCTGAAAGTCTTGAAAGACGTGTTTTCATTAGAAGAAATACATCCATATCTATCTGTTCAAAACATCTCTTTCTAATGTTAATTTCAGACCTTTCTGATCCATAGCTCTACATTCTGTAAAAGCTCTTGAGCAGCGTTTGACACAAACCCATTTTGTAAAAGCCCATGTCAGATTTCTTACTGCTTTTTAACACAAATGCATCTGGACGCTTTATTAAATGTAATTTAATTAAAAGTATTTATACTTAAATGTTACTGAGAGAATAACACTTTAAAATTATTTGAAAATTATTTAATGTTCACAGTTGATAATATTTTTGAATTCATTATTTCATCAAAGTAGATAAAAACAGAAGGAAAAAATTAGTATTCTTTAGCTTACAGAAGATTAGTAAGACTCGTTTTACATTTTTACTATATTATCTTAAAAGTGCAGTGTTTTCAAAATCTGCTGATACCATAAACAGAAAATTCACAAATACATGTTGATTTGACATTTGCCGTGCAAAATTTTGCTTGTGGCAGGGTTCTGGCTAAACATAACGATCAGGTCACATAAGTGAGAACTGCAAGGTTAGGACCTAAAACAGGAGAGCGCAAGCAACCACATTGTTGTTCACCTTGGCAAACCAAGCATCCCTTTGAATGAATTTTGTAATTCCACAGGGGGCGGGGGTGTATTTCTTTTAAAACACCTTTCCTGTCTTTTCAGCTATAGCTGTGAAATAGTTATTATCAAATTTAAGGTGTAACAAGTTTGACAGCTTCTTGTCAAGTATCACACGTGCATTCAGTTTAGCTGATAGATTTCAGTTGGTTATTTATGCTTGCTTTGACTTTGCATGCTTAAAGAATTAATCGTTGGTGGTTTTGTATCTTCTTAGGTATCTTCAGAACAATAAAATCAGAGCTGTATCTGAACATGCTTTCAAAGGTTTATACAACTTGACCAAACTGTGAGTATTGCTTTTCAAACCTTGAGGTAAAAAGCACCGGGAAGAGCTCTGAGAGCCACTACGGACATCTCTCTCTTACTTGATTCAATGTTAGGAAGCTGCAAGATGGTCCAAACAACTGGGTTGAGAAAGCACACATAGTGCAAGTTTATCTGGCAGGACAATACCTTGAAAATACTAGTGGGCTCCATACTTCACTCCTATTCCTCAAAGCTGCAGAATGGAAGAAGGAGATGGTGTGGTAGTTACCCTGCAGAAAGCCAGAGAGAATCAAAAAGGAGTAAAACAAAAGCGAGAGCTTGTGATGGATGAAAACTCTGTAGCATTGTATTTTGGTTCACAGAAGCAAACAAAAGTAACCAGTCCCAATAATGAAAAGAACACTTCTTTGTTTATTTTGCAGCAGCTTTTTAAGAGGTACCTCTAACTTTTATGGAAAATGCTCAGTGAAAGAGATGACACACAAATTGCATTGTTCGGTTGGGTTTTTTGTTTCTGCAGTGTTTTCAAATGGAAAATTTTAAAATGTGGTACCTCTTATTTTTCCGTCGCACAAGTGTGGTTGCTTATCTGTTATTACAGCTGCTGTTATTACCTTCCCAGACCATTTACATTACCGGTTCCCCTTCATTTCTAAGCCTTTCTGTTCCCATGATTCTGGTATCGACATTTATGACTAAGGTCCTCAGCAAAGACTGAACGGGATCCTGGGAACGTTCATGGAATGAATCGCTCCACAGAAGGAAACTGGAAAGATCCTAAACTGTGACACAGTGAAAATATTTAGCCTGCTGTGTTTTCTTATAGATAAGACAAAATGTTCACCATAATTGTTCCCAAAGTCCTCACCACAGAGAGCCCTGCCTTGCTCTGGCATTTCTATGAAAGACACAAGCCCGCACGTTTGCCCCTCTCACAAAAAAATTGGCTTTCTTGGGGAGAGAGAGTCTGGAGTCACATATAAGGGGCTTTTTCACTTCCTTAGTGGGGTTTTTTTTCAAAGAAAAGCATGAAAAATTACCCTAATTAAAAATTATAGCTAAATTATCAGTATGCTGATAAATCATCAAGGGAAAAATCTTAAAACTCATTTTCACATGTATGATGCTAATTAATCATTCCATTCATTTACCTTTGGTCTTGTTTCAGATACCTGAGTAACAACAAGATAACCAGTTTGAAGCCTGGTGTCTTTGAAGATCTACACAGACTCGAATGGCTGTATGTTGTTTTCTTATTTTTACATTTATTTTCTCAAGGACTAATTAAAGCAAGATGAAGAAATATTTGGATTGCTTTTATTTTTTGTGCATAGCAGTACTTTATGCTAGACAGTAACTAAGGAACTGCTGTTACACTGTGCAAGGTAAAAATCCAATTCACTTTGGTAAGAGCAGAAAGTAGTTCTTGGGCATTAATGGCTCCATTGACTGATGACTTCTACAATGCTAAATAATGTTTATGAGTAATTTTTTTGTTACATACTAATACACGAAACAACTCAGGTACTATAAAACAGTAAAAAGAATTTTGGGGAGCANGTCTTTCCCTGTAAATAGTGCTTGAAACATCCCACACAAAATGACTGTCNTAATCTGAGATATTGGTTTATCACTGTTTTTCAGACAGATGAAAATGAAACACGATTTTGACTCAGTAAAGTTATTAAAAATAAGCAAATAGTAAAACACCTAACATTTTTCTCTGTGTTTGGAACTGTTGGATTGCTGTGGAACACTGTTACGTGATGCTGCTTTGTTTTCAGAGAATCCGTTCAAAGTTTCTTGATCAAAGAATTGTAAATACTCGCAAGAACACAGGGGTTTTTTAAGTTGACATTAATTGTGTTCTCTAACCTTTTCTTTTTTTAATTAAATTCTTCTGAAAGGAAATTAATTCAGTGAATACCCTGACCTGCGAAGGAGTGGTGTGTTAATTTTTTAAGTAATTTGAATGGAATTTTTAAGAAATCCACTTCTAAGTATGTTACTTTCTATCACTTGTTCAATTTAAGACTGCAGAAAATTGTAAAATTAATGCATGCTTTGCTGTAATTTATAGGATAATTGAAAATAATAGGATAAATCGCATCTCGCCATTAACATTTTATGGACTCAAATCACTTATTCTCCTGTAAGTATGGAATAAGAACCAAAAGTGTTATTTAAAAGAACAGAACAGAAAGGGCAGATAAAAATATACGTGTATATATATAAACCTTTTTATAATGACTGTGCTTGCTCACCCTGGAGTGCCAGCAGTACACCTGCGGCTTTTTCTTACCCCAAGCAAAATGTGCTGGAGTAGAAGGCTTTTGGCAGCAGTGGACATGCAGCGTCTGGAAAAGTGTAGGGAGATGGGTAGGAAAAATGGTAAAAAGACAACGCCACTGAGAGGGCAAGGATGTGGCAGGTGTAGCAATGGGTGCCAGTCGTCCTCCAGAGCCATGGGGCAGGAGGCGGGGGTCCCGAAGCTCCTGCCCCTGCCAGCAGCCTGGTCTCCCTCCCCAGGACCCAGTCCATCACCTGCTGCTGCCCTCTCCAGCCCCAAAGATGAAGGACCCTCTTCCCTGTAGTCCAGAGGGAAACCGCCCTCTGTATCCCCCTTCCTCCGTCTCACCCACAGAAGCTACAGGTTATGACCGAATAGTCAAAATATTTGTACCGACTCGCTATGTTTTATGTAAATAGCATTGAACACCTTTCCTTTACGTGGTAATTAAAAAAATAAGGATAAAACACTGCTCTGCAAAATGCCAGCAGGAAAATATGTGGAAGTTTAAGAAAATAATGTTACTTTCAAGACTATGAGAAACAAATCAAGCTATGACTGCCTTTTTTCAAAAGTACAAATATGAGACATTAATTTTTTTCTATAATGCAATTTTTGGCAAATATTATAAATAATATATATAATTTTTTCTATAATGTAATTTTTGGCATATATAGCCAGCTATACTATTTCTCTTTTTTTCAGAGAGATGATGAATAATTCTCTTGCTCGTTTGCCTGATAAACCTCTGTGCCAATATATGCCGAGACTAAACTGGCTGTAAGTCTATCTTATTTCACTAGAAAAATATTATTTTGTTGTCTTTGTATGGCACATCAATGCCACTTTTCCTAATGGAGTGCTGGATCTTACAGAGTGTCTGCTGGGTCACTGCAGGGTTGATGACCTGAAGTCATCACTTAAGTGTTCAGAAATATTACATGTCTGGTTTCCACCCTCTTCTGTGCAATCACGAAGTTCTGGTAGTATTTTTCTTTAATTACCTTAGAATAACTGTCTGAATTTGTGATCGATGTTTGTTTTTATATCCCAGAGACCTTGAAGGTAACCATATCCATCATGTACGGAATGTCACTTTCATCTCCTGCAACACTCTAACTGTGCTGTGAGTAACAGGATACGCTAGCCAGCCAGAGTGAGATATGTCAAGGGATGCATTACAGCTAATATAAAAGTTTCCTCGGTATCACGGCTATTAAGATCTCAAGAAGATTAAATTAAAATTCTTACTTTTTAATGAACGCCATACAGAATAACCACTGTTTACATTTAAAACGGAGTTCAGCATTGATACTTCCAACTAAATTTCACCGAAGCGATTTTGACTGATATTCAGATTTAGAAATTTTTGTTCTAACATTTTACTTGGAAAAAGAGGAAAAACTCTCATCATAAAAGGCAGCAAACATACAAATACGTAGCTTGTTTCTTCATTTTAAACAGTTTGATTGGCTGGTGGATTGGCTGACTTAGGAAATTTAGAATTTTCTCCAAAGTTTCTTCAGTGATGATGTGATCATCTTCAGGAAATCCCTTCCACTCTTTGACAGATTAGTAGGCTGCACATTAACCTGTCATTTTCAGTTTTTAACTCTTGCACAGTACCCATATTCTTGGTTTTCTCTTTGCTTTTAAAATCCCGGATGTTACAGAATCACAGAATCACAGAATAGTAGGGGTTGGAAGGGACCTCTGTGGGTCATCTAGTCCAACCCTCCTGCCGAAGCAGGGTCACCTACAGCAAGCTGCACAGGACCTTGTCCAGGCGGGTCTTGA